>Ga0206679_10000710_pt1 | contig 28027 bp, 21 predicted proteins | sample M110012015metaG_FD_155464 | JGI IMG/M metagenome (GOLD analysis project Ga0206679, IMG submission 155464) | Ammonia-oxidizing marine archaeal communities from Monterey Bay, California, United States - M1 100m 12015 | ecosystem: Environmental > Aquatic > Marine > Intertidal zone | place: USA... | reverse complement strand
ACCGATGCTGTTGTCGATGGTCCCGTCGTTGCTGATGGTTCCGCCGTTGTCGATGGTCCCGTAGTTGTTGATGGACCCGTAGTTTTCGATGTCCTCGTTGTTGTTGATGGACCCGTCGTTGTAGATGCTCCCACCGATGCTGTTGTCGATGGTCCCGTCGTTGCTGATGGTCCCGAAGTCGTTGTTGATGACTCCATTGTTGACGATGCTCCCACCGATGCTGTTGTTGATGGTCCCGTCGTTGTTGATGGTCCCTTCGTTGTCGATGGTCCCGTCGTTGTTGATGGTCCCGCCGTTGTTGATGGTCATGCCGTTGTAAATGTACTCGTCGTTGTCGATGGTCCCGAAGTTGGCGATGGTCCCTTCGTTCCAAATCTCCCCGTCGTTGTCGATGCTCCCACCGATGCTGTTGTTGATGGTCCCGCCGTTGTCGATGGTCCCGTCGTTGTTGATGAACCCTTCGTTAGCGTAAATCGCATTAGATGCGATCATTAAAGTGTTATTTTCTGGAATCGTTAGGTCGTTTGTCGTCGAATAATTCGTGGTGAGAGTAAAAGTCATAGTCACCTCGTCCCATCCGCCATAACCTAGCATATCTTGAAACCATTGCGCAAAAGTAGTAGTTGAGAAAAGGCAGAATATTGCCAGGGAGAGACAAGTAATTAGGTTTTTCATAGTGAACTTTGGTTAAAGTCGAATTGTCACGAAAATACAAATCAAAAACAGGCCTCTTGGCTTATCGACGACTTCAGTCCTCTAATCGATATATTTTCGCTATTAAACGACAATAAAAAGGCGTGAGCATATCAAAATAGCCTTATAGAACCACAAATAAGGTATAAGGAATTAGGAATGAGACTTTAACTGTCTTCAGCTTTGAGCAAACAAATCTTCAGTATGCGAGAATCACTTTGCAACAATGACTACCACTGACAATACGATGCAAAAATTATCGAGCAATAGAATTAACGCACGATAAACTCATCACAAAACAACCAGCTAGGCAGCCCTGGACTATCATGCCATTCTGGATTCACACCTAAGTTGTAGCCGATGAGGCGAACATATCTAGCCTCTATCTGAACTTTACTAGAGAAGGTCCGGATCATTTGAGCCTTTTCTTTTAGTGGGATGTCGTGATAAATATCAGCTGCGGTCGTCCAGAATTCTCCGTCATTACTAACCTGGAATTCCACATGAGTCGGTAAGAATATCCAAGCGTTATTATAAAGGTAGAATCGTGAGCTTAACTCATTGATTTCCTGGACGCTACCAAGGTCCACGCCGCAATCAATATTGCCTTCCTGTAGCGCCTGCCAGTGCCCATCCCGGAAGTCCATAGTACCTAGAACCCCATCAAATAAAGCCGAATCTCCACCGCCAGTGTACCAATGGCTGTAGTCATGATCGAGGCTAAATTCTTTGCCAATGCCTTTGTGATCAGCTAAGCCGTATTCAATTGTTTTAGGATACCCCTTACCTCTTCGCTCTACTTCGAACTCAATAAAGGCCGTATTCTGAACTTCGATTGGCGCTAAATAATCCTTCCATCCTTCATCCCCTTTATACCTAAATTTTGTTTCTATATCCTTCACTAACGATTCTGCAGTAAGTACTAATCCGCTGTCATTCGACACGCTAAACCCAAGTGGAACGGATTCGAATCCATAGTCAACACCCAGGATATCGAGCCTTTTCAAATGCTGCTCTACACGATTGTAAAACTCTTCGTAATCCCTTGTTTCCGGATAGCTCCAAAGCACCTCAGATAAGGCTAGGATACGCGGAAAAACCTTGCTGTCTATCGTCTCTTGTGGTGCATGTTCCGTCCACATATTACACTCTCCTCCGATGACAAAGTGCTTTTTGTCTTCTTCTAACCCTTCGGGAATGGGATCGAATTCATAGACCTCCTCCAGATTTGTAGACTCCAATCCGTAGTCGAAATAGCAGTGACTCGTTGGCGACATCACCACTTCGTGTCCAGCATTGGCTGCATCAATCCCACCTTGGAATCCTCGCCAGCTTTGAACTGCTGCACCTTCGGGCAAACCGCCTTCGAGAATTTCATCCCAGCCGATAAGTTTGCGACCATTCTCTTCCAAGAACTTTCCAACGTCTTCGATCAACCAGCTCTGAAGCTCATGCTCATCATGCAGGCCCATCGTCTGAATTCGGTGCTGACACTTGTCGCAGTTTTCCCAACGGTATTTGGGCGCCTCATCTCCACCAATATGGATGTATTCCGACGGGAAGAGCTCCATAACCTCAATAAGCACATCTTTGAAAAAAGTCAAAGTCGAATCGTTTCCGGCGCAATAGATATCTTTAAACACACCCCACTCAGTCTCTACAGAAATCTGCTCCTGCGTACATGAAAGCCATGGATAGGAAGAGATGGCTGCCGAACTGTGTCCAGGCAATTCAATTTCAGGGATTACGGTAATATGTCGCTCAGCAGCATATTCAACGATTTCCTTTATGTCTTCTTGAGTATAAAAACCACCGTAAACTGAACCATCATCCTCAGTTCGCCACGCTCCTACTTCCGTGAGCTTTGGGTATTTCTTGATCTCGATTCTCCAGCCTTGATCTTCTGTCAAATGCCAGTGCAAGGTGTTCATCTTATGATATGCGAGAAGATCAATGTAGCGTTTGACAAAGTCTTTGTCCATGAAATGCCTGCAGCAATCCAGGAGCATGCCTCGATGAGCAAAACGCGGTTGGTCTTGAATCTCGATTGCTGGAATGGCAACAGTCTTGTCAATCCCTCCTGAGTACGGAGTTAGAATTTGCACAAGAGTTTGCACGCCGTGAAAACAGCCTTCCGAATAGGTTGCGTTAATATCGATCCCGGATGCACTCACAGACATCTGATAAGCCTCTACGGGTAGTGCTGTTGCCGATTTCAAAAGGCAAATTGCTTTGTCATCAACGACACTGTCTTTGAAAGGAATATTGATTTTATAGCGCGCCTCTATCCAAGATCGAAGATGATTTGCCTCGAGTTCGAAATCCTCGTCGCACACCAAATAACAACCTTGATCAAATATGAAAAGGCCCTCGCCTTGCTCAATTTTCTTGGGCTGAGGGATTATTCCAATCTCCGCAATTTCAGCGGGTGGGACTTCGCATGAGACAATTAACACAATGGCCAGAAGGCCTAGAATTTTTTTTTTCATTCCTCTTTTCGATCAAGCGGGTTTTCCGCTTGCAGAGGTACGAAGGTTTTGCAAATACCTAGATAGCTATACTCTTCTTCGCCAAGACCAATGGTATAGATAGAAACGATATAGAAGTTTTTTTCAGTAGTCAATTTAGACGACACCAAGGAGCCAATTCCACTAAACACATTACCAATAAAGTCATCCATGTCTTCATTATTCACGGATTCGTCCACTCGCTCTTGCAGTTTGTCTTTGACCCAATCGTCAAAATCTCGTTTATCAGGGTTGGTAGCAAAAAGAAGTCCCGCAATGAGGACGATGGCGATGATTAGCTTTTTCATGGTTTCAATAGTTTTCGATGAGCTGTGCAACTTGCGTCGCGGCAACTACACCAGCAGTTTCGGTCCTCAGCCTACTATTTCCCAGGGTCACACACTCAAAACCTGCTGAAATTGCAGCTTCCAATTCCGATGGATTGAAGTCTCCTTCTGGCCCAATCAGCACCACAACATCACCGGTTGTTTCTATATTAACGAGCGGTACACCCGGAAATTCTGCACTCTTGTGTGCTATAAATTTATGTTCACATTTAATCGACTCTAAAAACTCTGAAAACGATAAAACTTCTTGAATATCAGCGATATGAAATTTCAACGATTGCTTCATTGCTGAAACAGCTATACGTTCTAATCGATCGAGACGAAGTTTTCGACGCTCGCTGTTGGCAGTAATTATCGGCGTGATAGTCTCTACTCCTATCTCAACAGCTTTCTCGATGCACCACTCAAGACGATCCATATTTTTGGTAGGTGCTATCGCCAAATGAAAACGCGCCTTTCGTGGAGCATGCTTTTCAACTTTCTGCACCCGCAGACGAGCACGCTTATCACTAGCATCAGTGATTTCACAAACATAGTGCCCTCCTTTCCCATCGGTGAAATCTGCCGTATCTCCCAAGGTCTTTCGCAAAACGCGAATTAGGTGACGGCTTTCATCTTTCTCAAGAACAAAGTCATCGGTAATGTTGGGATTGAAGAATAATTGCACGGTCTAAATGTAACTCGCAAGGCTGACCAAAGGAAAACGCATGGAGGTAATTATGAACCGGGCGACGTGGTTGAGAGCTAGGCTAGGTTGAGCGCAATCGAATACTCCTTCGAGTTGATTACTAAAACTAATATTTCACTTCCAAAAGCGCCAAGGAGGATTAAATTATATAGCAGAAGAGAATGATAGACCTAACCGAAGAAGACACAGCGATTTTTAGATCATTTTTCTACGGTTTCTGCGCCTTTCTACCGGAAACAAAAAAGCCCTATTCCAACACAACCGTCAGAATAGGGCCTCTTGGAATAACCTATTTCTATGCCTTAGCTAGCACCTTCGGAGCGGCTGCAAGAATTTCCTCGCTGGCGCCCTCAGCAAATTGCTCAAAGTTCTTGTTGAACTTATCCGCTAGGCTATTTGCTTTTATATCGTAAGCCGCCTTGTCTTCCCAGGTATTACGTGGGCTTAAGATCTCTGCTGGAACATTCTCACAGGAAGTTGGCATTGCCAGTCCAAACACCTCATGATTCTGGTATTCAACATTGTCAATCTTTCCTTCCAAGGCTGCTGTGATCATCGCGCGTGTGTATTTGAGGCTAATGCGCTCTCCTACACCGTACTCACCACCACTCCATCCAGTGTTGATCAACCAAACTTTCACGTTGTTAGTTGTCATCTTCTGACCTAGCATCTCTGCGTAACGCGCTGGATGCAAGGGTAAGAATGGTGCTCCAAAGCAAGCCGAGAATGCGGTTTGTGGCTCCGTTACTCCAGCCTCAGTTCCAGCCACCTTGGCTGTGTATCCTGAAATGAAATGGTACATCGCCTGTCCTTTATTCAATCTTGAAATCGGAGGCAGAACGCCAAACGCGTCAGCAGTAAGGAAGAATATGTTTTTAGGCTCTCCACCTATCGACGGATCCATAACATTGTCGATATGATGCATTGGGTAAGAAACGCGTGTGTTCTGAGTTTTAGAACTATCCTCGTAATTTGGAGTACAACCATCATCTTCGAAACCGATGTTTTCCAAAATCGCTCCAAATTTGATAGCGTCCCAAATCTGCGGTTCACGCTCGCGACTCAAGTCGATGGTCTTAGCGTAGCACCCACCTTCGAAATTGAAGACCGAATCTTCAGACCAGCCGTGCTCATCATCTCCAATCAACCTTCTATTTGGATCTGAAGAAAGAGTAGTCTTTCCAGTTCCAGACAAACCAAAGAATACGGCCGTGTCGCCATTCATGCCCACATTGGCAGAACAGTGCATCGGAAGTACACCACGATTAACAGGAAGCGTAAAATTTAGAACCGAGAAGATTCCCTTCTTGATTTCGCCCGTATATCCTGTTCCTCCGATGATGATCATCTTGCGGGTAAAGTTTACGATGGCAAAATTGTGTTGACGTGTTCCGTCAATTTCTGGATCAGCCATGAAACCAGGGGCATTTACGACATGCCAGTCTGGGTTTGCATTCATGATCTCCTCTTCCGATGGGCGAAGGAACATATTGTAAGCAAACTGGTTTGACCATGGAAATTCGTTGACTACCCTCAGATTCATTCTGTAGTCATCATGCGCGCAGACGTAAGCATCACGCACATAAACATCACGTCCTGCCAAGTAGGCCTTCATTCGATTGTAGAGTGCGTCGAATTTATCAGGGGAAAATTTGATGTTGATGTCTCCCCACCACACTTCGTCGTTAGTCGTTTCATCTGCTACAATGAATCTGTCTTTAGGAGATCTACCGGTAAATTCTCCGGTGTCTATTGCTAGAGCTCCCGTGTCCGAGAGGACGCCTTGGCCTAGGATGATGCTTTCCTCCACCAAGTCGGCTGGAGTTAAGTTCCAATAAGCATTTGAAATGTTGTCTAAACCTACACTCTTCAGACTCGCGTTTTCGGCTTTCTTTCCGAAATCATTCATGAGATACTAGTTTCGTTCAACTTTGTTAGAAGAGGCAAATTTAGTCCTTTTTATCCCCTACAATGAAGGTCAAACGCCTTACAAAGTGTAGTATTTTTTCAACAGTGGTGCGGGATAGCGTGATTTTAGACAATTCTTCAGCAGCCCAAACAGTCCTGCCTTAACTAAGTGTAGGTTATACACTTTTACTACGAATAATGCGATACAGAAAGATTAGCCATCCGAGTATCATTAGCGATCCGCCGATCGGAGTAATCGGCCCGAGAACTTTGGTGAAAGCTTCAATTTGCAACAAATTTTTCGTCGCCAAGAGATAAAGTGAGCCTGAGAATAAAACGGTTCCTACCCAAACTAGCCTTCCACTGAGCTTATCTATTCGCTCATCATGGCGAGCAATCACCGCCAAAACAAGAAGGGCCACACCATGAATTAGTTGATAATGAACCCCCGTTTTAAAAGCCTCAAGACTCTTTTCGTCGAGACTCAATTCCAATGAGTGAGCTCCAAAAGCTCCAAACATAATCCCGGTCGCCATGAAAACCACACCCACCAATAAAAACTCTCTAACTCGCATCCATTAAAGTTTTCGTTAAATTCGCCAATCAAAATTACAAGGGTAAAGATGAAGAAAAGTGTATTCTATTTCGGGGCAGTAATCACAATGTTTTGCGCAGCATCATGCTCAAGCGACTCGACGGAAAGTCGTCCAATTGAAATTGACGAGCAAACTACTCAAGCCTCCGCTGATGCTATCACCGATTCTCAAGATACAGATGCGGACAAAGAAAAACCAAAGGCCAAGAGTAAGAAGGATGTGGAGCAAATTATAGAAGAGAACATTCAAAACGATCCAACTAGGAGATCTGTCAATAACACCGCGAGCATCTATCGCTACTTGACTTCAAACCCTGAATATTCTGTGTTCGCGACACTCATTAGCAGATCATCGATAGTTAAAGAACTACATCACAACTCTTTCACCATGCTCGCACCACTGGATTCAGGATGGGGAGTCGACGACAAAAAAACTGCACTTAACTGGGTCAAATCAGGGGAAACTGAAAAAATAGACGAATACCTGAGAAACCACCTAATTTCAATTATTGTTTCTGCCCAGAAGCTACAACGAACTGAATCTCTGAGTTCTGTTGGAGGGATGATCTTGGAATTTGACCAAGACAAAATCGAGGTGAATGGTGTGCCGTTCAACACTGCCGATTATAGCGTAGGCAATGGAATCGTCATTACGCTTAACGGCAACCTACCACTCTAGCGTTCGATTTGAAGCTGGGCCTTGATTTCTAGGTTTAAGGCTTTCAACGCCACATCGATTGCCTGAGTCCCCACCTTTTCTTGGAGTATGAATATTTCTTGGCTCAACTCCATTGCAGTCGACTCGGGCTGCACTTTTGTGGACGCCACTTTCACCAATTGTAAGGCATTCTCTTTCGCATCTCCCACCGCACGCCAGACACGCTCACTCACATACATCTGGAGGCTGATATTGTGCTCAAATTCTTCCCGGATATTGCGCATAATCTCCAATTGCAACTGACCAGCGGTCATTTGACCCGTGTTTGATCGCATAACTAGACCTTGTGGTCTAAATCGTTCCATCATCACAATTAGCCGTTCGTAAGCTTTAATCTTTAAGGGCAAAACCACCTTCTCCCTTTCAACATCTTTGGAGCTCTTGTATTTAGTTTTCTTTTGATCCGTTAATCTGTCGAAAAAGAAGAGGGCAAGCAGCATGACGGCAAAAGCGGGGAGTATTATCTTGGCGATCTCAAGCATAAATTTCGTTTGAACGATTTGAAAGACGAAAATAACTATTCGGTAATTCGGCCGACCAATTGTATGAGTTACATAATAATCAGAAGCGACTGTCATATTCGGCACTTCAATCTTGTAATATAAGTTAGGAGAGAGTCACTTGACATTTAAATCAACCAATCTTTTCCATTTATGAAACAACTCACCATCTTATTCTTAGCCTGCACCTTTGCCAGTTCAGCGTATGCCCAATATGATTTTACTCGAAACGACAACATCGTCGTTCACTATCCAGAAGGTCAACTCTTAAATCCATGGGCAGGTGGGCTAAACAGCCCGCAATTCAGCGAAGGTGACCTAGACGGCGATGGCGACCTTGACTTGTTCATCTTCGACAGGATGGGAAATAGACCACTCATCTTCCTAAATGAATCAACAGAAACAGGCGAAATAAAATATCGGCATACTTACGATTGGAATGATCAACTCCCCGATCTCAAGAGCTGGACTTTGATGCGAGACATGGATTGTGACGGCAAACCAGATTTAATCTCAAACTCGTCAAATGGGATGAAAATTCACAAAAACATTGGTGTCGACAGCCCTGAGTTTGAGCTAGAAGTTGACCCATTAATTGCATCCTACAACATAAATGGAGTTCCCTTCGATGCAGGCCTTTTTTGTGTCTCTGTGGACATTCCATCTATCCAAGATCACGATGGTGATGGAGACCTCGACATCTTCTCTTGGACAGAAATCGCTTCGACAATTTATTACTACAAAAACATGAGCATGGAAAATGAAGGCTCATGCGGCTTAGACTTCATTGCAGCGAACAGGTGCTATGGCAAATTGTCGGAAGCTTCGGAAAGTTCAACCGTATTTATTGGTGACGAAGCACTATGTGATTTCAACGTCATCAATCCTGAAATCATCAAAGAAGATTGGGGAGGCGAACACCATCCACACACCGGAGGAACAATACATCAAGTAGACCTTGATCAAAATGGAATCAAAGACCTGATTATTAGTGATGTAACAGACTTAGTAATGAATACTTTGATGATGGAAGAATGTCCGGACGGACAGGATTCGGCAACGACATTTATCCCTGATTTTCCAGCGGATTTTATGTCTACTAACCCGATTGATCTGCGAACATTTCCAGCGGCATATTGCATTGACGCTAACAACGATGGCGTTCAAGATTTAGTCGTCAGCCCCAACTCCACGGTCGATACGGAAGACAACGAAAGCTGTTGGCTATACATCAATAATGGGGAGAATGATCTCCCAGATTATCAGTATTCCCAGCCCGATTTTTTACAAGATGGAATGATCGATTTCGGCCGCATGGCCTACCCTGTTCCAGTCGATTATAATGCTGACGGATTAATGGATATGGCTGTGTCTAACAAGGAGTATAATGAGGCTGTGGATTCACATCCTTCGAAAATTGCATTGTTCGAAAACACGGGTACAGAAACTGTTCCTGAGTTTACCCTAATCGACGACAATTGGCTGGACATTCCTCAATATGACATTGAGTCTGTCTACCCCACTTTTGGTGATCTCGATAACGATGGTGATGTGGATATGATCATTGGAGAACAAAGTGGGAACATGCACTACTTCCAAAATCAAGCCGGCCCTGATGCGACAATGGATCTTGCGCTAACAGCTGCAGCTATGACCGACGTGAATGGCGAATCTCTAGACATAGGACAATTCGCTACCCCCCAACTGTTTGATATCGACGACAATGGAACGCTCGATCTCTTAGTTGGTGAGAAAAATGGAAACATAAATTTCATCGAAAACACAGGAACACCGGAAACATACTCCTTCCTTCACCAAATCGACACTATTGGACAAGCGGTGGCTTCTAACTTCTTAGGCATCAACGGTTACTCAGTGCCCTGGTTTTGGCGCGACACAAACGATGTGGTCAACCTAATGGTAGGAACAGAAGTCGGAATTCTGAACTATTACGATAACATCGAGGAAAATCTGGATGACGCCTTCAATCTAGTAGAAGAGTCATTGGATGATATATGGGAAGGAACACGCGCAGCAGCTTCGCTATATGACTGGGATGGCGACAACAAGCTTGATATGGTTTATGGACAAATTGGTGGCGGGCTGGCCTTCTACATTGGCGGAGATGTCGTAAATAATACGCCGGAAATAGAAGGAGCTTCGAACTTCTCCATCTACCCTAACCCAGCGAATACAGAAGTAACCATTAAATTAGACAAGGAACCGTCCTCAACAGATGTGTTGATGTTATTCAACTCTATAGGCCAATTGATCTATCAAGAAAAGATGACTTCTCGACTAACTACGATCGAGCTTTCTAACTATTCAGCTGGAGTCTACGTCTTAAGTCTAAAAGGAAGCTATAGCGCAAAATCTCAAAGACTGTTGAAGTATTAAAAGCTTGTTCTTTTCAACTGTAGTGAATTGACCGAAAAACTGAAAAAATCAACACTCTCAAGCATCGCCTTAAAGACGAAGGCTATCATCATTTTTTGGAGCATGGCCACCCTAGGCTTTGCCCAACCGGGCTTGGTTATTAACGAGATCATGCTTTCAAATTCAAGCTCGGTTTCTGCTGGAGGTGATGATTTTCCTGATTGGATAGAATTCTACAACGGCTCCGACGAAGACGTCAATCTTGCGGGTTATGGAATTAGCGACGACGAAGACGACCCATTCAAGTGGGTCTTCCCGGACATCTCCATTCTGCAAGGCTCATTCTTGACAATTTTCGCGTCAGGTGGAGATGAATTTTCATTCGGTTATTTCCACACCAATTTCAAGCTGAGCTCAGCTGGTGAAAATGTCATTTTCACTAGACCCAACGGCATAACCCAAGACTACATCGAGCCTATATCTGTGGGTGAGGACATTTCATACGGACGATATCCTGATGGAAGCGAACACATGGAGCGCCTGCATTTACATTCTGCAGGATATTCAAACAACGATAGTCCCGGCATTCATTTTAGCCATCAATCGGGCTTTTTTGCGAGCGTTATTGAACTTAACCTCTCCCCTTCGGAAAATCTGGAAATCCGATATACCACCGATGGCTCGGACCCAACTTTTGAGTCGGCCCTATATGCTGCTCCCATAATCTTGGATGAACTTGTCGACGCTCCTAACATTTACTCCGATATAGAAACAAGCCCGTCCTGGGATGCCCCTGACTATCTAGTTTACAAATGCCACACGATCCGAGCCGCCCTTTTTGATAGCGATCAAATCATGAGCAACATCTACAACAAGACGTATTTCATTGATCCAGACACTTATGAGAGGTACGAAGGCTACAATGTGCTCTCAATCATCACCGATCCGGACAACTTGTTTAGTCCCGACAGCGGGATATATGTGCCTGGAGATCTCTTTGAAACCAGCAATTCGACTTGGACAGGAAACTATTTCCAGAAAGGGATAGAATGGGAACGTGATGGTCATTTTCAATACTTCGGCACACAAGGTGAATCGCTTATTGACCAAAACATAGGCCTGAGAACACATGGTGGCAAAGGCAGAAACCTCCCTCAAAAATCACTGAGAATTTATGCTAGGCACGAATATGGTGCCCCGCGGGTAAATCACGATTTTTTTGATTTTAAGGACTCTCGAATATTCAGTCGGCTTGTAGTGAGAAACTCGCTTAGCGGATGGCAAACGACCGTGATCAAGGACGAATGCACAGCCTACATTTGCCGTAATTTGGAGTTTGATGTGCTCGCCTCTCAGCCTGTAGTCGTATTCCTTAATGGAGAATATTGGGGCATTCAGTGTATTAGAGAGTACTTCGACGACAACTTCGTCAGCGAAGAATATGATTTTGAAGAAGACTCCATCAACATGGTCCTCCATGGATCAGGAAATCGCCCCGACCTTCCTGACGACTGGGGTACTGTCTATGGGACAAACGCAGATCACATTGCGCTTTATGACTTCCTCAACAACAACGACCTCAGCGAAGAGGTTAACTACAATTTCGTTCTAGATAAGTTGAATATTGAAAGCATCATCGACTACTACTGCGCAGAGATTTACTTCAACAATGCAGATTGGCCGACCAACAACAACAAACTTTGGCAAAACGGGATTGACGGCAAGTGGTCTCAGATGTTTTACGACATCGATGGCGGCTGGTCTTATCTAGGAACTTCGTTTAACGCACTACACAGAGCTTTATCAGACAATGGCACAGCACAGGCGGCTCCCTACGCCACAATGCTGCTGCGCAAGTTGATGGAGGCCCCAGAATTTCAAGAGGATTTCTTGGCGCGAATGGCCTGTCTGATGAACAATGATTTTTCTGAAGAAACTCTGACTGAAGCGGTTGAGATTTACAAAGCCAAGTATTTCAACGCGATTCCAGAACATATTGAAAGATGGGGAAACCCGGTCTCTACGGATGTTTGGGAAAACAAAGTGCAAACGATGATCGTGTTTGCTGCTTATCGAAAAGGCTACATGATCGATCACATAAACACTGAATTTAATATTGACTTTATCCCCGAGGACTACGAATGCGAAGAGGAGGAAGAACCACCAGTTGAAAGCGATCTAGGTCTTGAAAGTGTGGTTGACCATGAACAAGAACCGTTGGATATTCCAAAAGCCGAAACGCTCGATCACCGTATCTTCCTCTACCCTAACCCGAGCACCAACAATTTGATTTGGCTTGATTTCAGCCTCGAGACTTCGTTGGTGGATTACGAGATCTACGACTTGACAGGAAAGCGACTCCAAAACGGTTCAGCAGCTCATCATGACCAGATTTCACTGCCTTTTGATGCAGGCACCTATGTCGTCAGAGTTCTCCACGACAATGCGCACACTACGAAGACGATTATCGTACAGTAACCTCTTTCCTGTCACCATTCAAAACTATAGCGCAGGAGGCCCTCAACCTCGCCTACCCCCATTAATATACAAAGCCCATCCCGATTTCTCGGAACAGGCTTTCCATCAATGCACAATTGAAGTTATGACTTCGCACATCCAAGCAGAGGACACATCAAACTTCAGCATCTTACATATTATCGAGAACCGCCATCACGTCTCTAACATGACCTGCTGACTCCTCGAGAAGTGCTTTCTCGTCATCGTTAAGCTGAAGTTCGATAATCTTCTCGATACCGTTCTTTCCAAGCTTAACAGGTACGCCGAGATAGATGTCCTTAAGACCGTACTCACCTTGTAGCCAAGCACAAACAGGGAAAATTCTCTTCTGGTCGCGAACGATAGCCTCCACCATCTGAGCAGCAGCAGCACCAGGCGCATACCATGCAGAAGTTCCTAGAAGGTTTACAATCTCACCACCACCTTTCTTAGTTCGGTTCACAATAGCGTCTAGCTTATCTGAATCGATCAACTCGGTAACTGGAATACCACCAACAGTTGTGTATCGTGGAAGTGGAACCATCGTGTCACCGTGGCCACCCATCAATACCGCCTGAATGTCTTTAGGGCTCACATCCAGTTCAGTCGCCAAAAAAGCTCGGTAACGCGCAGTGTCTAGCACACCCGCCATTCCGAATACTCTACTGCTGTCGATATTCGCCGACAAATACGCGCAGTAAGTCATCACGTCCAATGGATTTGAAACGATAACGATAATGGCATCTGGTGAATGTTTGATTACATTTTCTGTTACGCTCTTTACGATACCGGCATTCGTCGCAATCAAATCGTCACGACTCATCCCCGGTTTACGCGGAAGTCCTGATGTGACTACAACAACCTCTGATCCAGCTGTCTTCGAATAATCATTCGTAGAACCGATAGTTCGAGTATCGTACATGTTAATTGGAGAAGTCTCCCATATGTCGAGTGCTTTTCCTTCAGCGAATCCTTCCTTGATATCAAGAAGAACTACTTCATTGGCCACTTCGCGTGATGCCAATACGTCTGCGCAAGTTGCTCCAACATTTCCTGCGCCTACTACAGTTACTTTCATGTTTGTGCTTTGTTTTTAAAAGAATCGCCCGTGGGCGTGATTTTGTCTTGTGGTCTCAAACTTTCCAGCTTTATCTCACTGATAATCAGATCAAAAATAACCGCTGTCTTATTTGGGACGGCAAAAGTATGAAGGGGGGCTGGAATATGTCTGAACATACTAACATTTTTAATCCAGGGCAAGCATACCCATTCCAACCTGCGGTAGCGGCGGCATCTTCCAGCCGAACTTACCAGCTAGAACGATTGAGGCTCGCATGATTTCGAACCTTGATTTTTTGTTTCTTTTTATCATCAAAAAAATGAAAGATTTTCAAGAGAACATTTTGCTCAAAGGAAAGTCAACCCCAACTTGGTACACAATTTGTCTTTGATAATCACGTACTTAAAAAAGAGCCTTTGCAGGGGATTTTGATACTTTTCAGGTGAGAAACGAAGAATCCCTGAAACCAATAAGACCTAAATGAAATTTACTGGAATTCTTAGCCTCCTTTTCCTCCTTATGGCCTCAACTCTATTTGGCCAAAAAACATACGAATGGCCACCTACAGGTGAGGAAAACACAGACTACTACTTAAACAGCAAAGTCAAACCGAAGCCCGATGGGTTGCATTACCGCACTTACCAAAATGGCTTCCCCTACTACGCTGGCAAGTTCAAAGACGGCAAACCACAACCGCTTACGGACATGTACTATTACAGCTACGAGAAAGAAAAGCTAGTAACAGCCATCCATCATTTTGGGGAATCCTCTAACGAAGTCACCGCCGAAAATTTCTTTCCGACTGGAAAAATGCAAGCTCAAGGAATTTACGTGGAGCAAAAAAAGGAAGGTCCCTGGACATTTTACGACAAAGAAGGCTGGACAAAAGCAATCGAAGAATTTCACTTAGACTCCTTACATGGAGTGAGCAAGCTGTTTTACCCTTCTGGAAAGCAGCTCAGAAACACGATTTACGACAACGGCATCGAAGAGGGCGAGTTTGTTGAATGGTATGAAGACGGGAGAATTCAGAAAAGAGGAAACTACCTCCACGGTTTGCTGCACGGCAAATACATCCAAAATTTTCCCAGCGGAAATAAGGAAGTGCAGGGCCAATACGTCGATGGAATGATGGACGGCATATGGATTATTTTCCTCCAGGATGGCAACATCGAATTGACGGCGAAATATGTTAATGGAAGTAAGAGCTGGGAAAAGTGGGAAAATGGTACTTTTCGGGAAGAATACGATAGCGGTCTGACCAAAGCAGAATACCTGTATGAAGACGGGAAGAAGAATGGTCCTTTTTCTGAATGGTATGACAAAGGAGAATGGGTTCGTGAACCGTACGATGATCCGAAAGGTCTCGGTTATCAGTTTAAGGAATTGCTCGTCGGAACGCAGGTCATGCGCGAAGGCGATTACCTTGACGGAAAATTGGATGGCCCTATCAAGTATTACAATGAAGACGGTCTTATAACCAAGACAGAGCACTACGTAAATGGAAAAATTGAATCTATCGACGAGAAATAGAATACTACTGGTAGCCTTAGTGGCACTAGCCTGGACTGCTTGTAAGAAAGACGAACCTACGATCGCCGTCGATCTAGGGTACGACTACTTTCCTAATGAAATTCTCAAGTACAAGGAGTATTTCGTTGATTCGACAGCACACGGGATCACCATCGAAAACTACCAGTTCTACGTTCGAGAAGAACTCACTGAGTCCTTTGTCGATGATGAAGGGCAGGTGTCAATTCGCGTAGAGCGATCTAAAAAAACCAACATTGATGACGACTGGGTTTTGACTGACATCTGGACTCAGAAGAAAACGAGTACCTCCGCTCAACGCGTAGAAGAAAACATCCGATACGTGCGTCTGGCCTTTCCTGCTGATCTCGAAGAACAGTGGAACGGAAATGCATACAACGACGAAGATGAATGGCTACACAGGTATTTGGAAATCGGTGTTGCAAAGCAAGTTGGAACCTTCGATTTTGGCAGTACAGCAACAGTGGAGCAGCGAAATAATGTCAATCTGGTGGATCAAGAACTATCGACAGAAATCTACGCCAAAGACGTTGGCCTTGTCTACAAATCTCTGATTGACCTGAATTTTCAAGACTTGGAAATCACGGGAGTCGAAGTGGAAATGACACTCGTCGATCACGGTTGGATAGAATGAGGTTTTGAAACACGGGTAAGAGTATCATGTAAAAAGGAATGGACTAAGGGAATTTGTATAGACAATTAATACCCATATTTTGCCTTCCATAGCCGTTTCAACTCCGCTCTGGTGGCATTCTCCCGCTTGTTGTCGCTAGGAACATAAAACGCGGTACCGGCAATTTGGTCTGGCAAATATTCTTGTATACTGAAATTTCCCTGAGAATTGTGACTGTACTGGTAATTGGCGCCATAACCCATATCCTTCATGAGCTTAGTCGGAGCATTCCGAATGTGTAGTGGGATACTCAAATCTCCGGTTTCCTTAACAGCAGCTTGGGCCGCTCCGATGGCAGCGTATGCGCTATTACTCTTTGGAGAAGTAGCCAGGTAAATCACGCATTGGGAAAGGATAATTCGACTCTCAGGCCATCCTATTTTAGCCACCGCATCGAAAGTGGTATTGGCTAAAACGAGCGCTGTTGGATTAGCGTTTCCAATGTCTTCACTCGCTAGAATAAGCAAACGTCTGGCTATAAATTTCGGATCTTCTCCACCCTCAACCATCCTCGCCAAATAATAGACCGCGGCATTCGGATCACTTCCGCGAATACTCTTAATAAAGGCCGAAATGATGTCGTAATGCATCTCCCCGCTCTTATCATACATGGTCATGTTTTCCTGGATCGTCTCCTGGACTAAATCATTAGTGATCAACACTTTGCCCTCCACAGAATTAATGACAATCTCAAGCACGTTAAGCAGTCTACGTGCGTCACCTCCACTCAATCGGAACAACGCCTCGTCCTCCTCAACGGTGATGTCACGCCCTCTAAGAATCTCATCGTCCTTAAGTGCTTTATGAAGCAAAGTGTGCATTTGCTCTTTGTCAAAAGCCTTCATCACGTATACTTGGCAACGGCTTAATAAAGCAGAGATAACCTCGAATGATGGATTCTCTGTTGTAGCTCCAATGAGAGTCACTAAGCCTTTCTCAACTGCTCCAAGCAAACTGTCTTGCTGAGATTTCGAAAAACGATGGATCTCATCAATGAACAAAACTGCATTGTTACCGCCAAAAAGACCTTGATTCTTAACCTTATCGATCACCTCACGGATATCTTTAACACCGCTATTGATGGCACTCAGCTGATAAAAGGGGCGATTGAGCGTGTTGGTGATGATGGTCGCCAAAGTGGTTTTTCCCACTCCCGGAGGACCCCAGAAAATCATAGAAGGAATAGTGCCCGAAGTAATCGCTCTGCGCAATACAGAATTCTCACCCACCAAGTGGTCCTGCCCGATATAATCATCGAGAGTACGTGGACGAAGTCTTTCGGCAAGCGGAGTTGTATTCACCTTGAGTGGAGTTAGAACCGAATCAGCAAATCCGCTAATCGGCTAATTATTAACGCACTAGCTTCTTATACTTGACCCTCGTAGGGCCTTGATCTCCAAGTCTCTTCTTACGATTCTCTTCATACTCACTGTATCCTCCTTCGAAGAAATAAACTTCAGAATCGCCCTCGAATGCCATAATATGAGTACAAATACGATCTAGGAACCAACGGTCGTGACTAATGACCACAGCACATCCTGCGAAGCTCTCTATACCTTCTTCCAACGCACGAAGTGTGTTTACATCGATGTCATTTGTCGGCTCATCCAGGAGCAGAACATTCGCTTCAGTCTTAAGCGTCATCGCCAAGTGAAGACGATTTCTTTCTCCTCCAGAAAGGACGCCACACTTTTTCTGTTGATCAGATCCTTGGAAATTGAACTTGCTCACATAGGCTCTAGAGTTGATCATCGTATTACCGATCTCTAAGTTTTCGTTTCCTCCTGAAATTACTTCCCAAATAGTCTTGTTCGGATCAATATCAGTATGAGTCTGATCGACGTAACCCATCTTCACCGTTTCTCCGATGGTTATGCTTCCTTCATCCTGAGCTTCTTCACCCATGATCATTCGAAACATGGTCGTCTTCCCTGCTCCGTTAGGGCCAACGATTCCCACGATACCTGCAGGTGGTAGCTTGTAGCTCAGATTGTCAATTAAAATTTTATCGCCAAAGGCTTTCGTTACACCTTCAAAATTAATGACCTCGTTACCCAGCCGTGGGCCATTTGGAATAGCTAATCGCACTTTTGCCTCTCGGTCCTTCGTCGATTCAGCAGCCATTTTCTCATAATTACTCAAACGGGCTTTGTTCTTTGCTCGTCGTCCTGAAGGGTTCATTCTCACCCATTCCAACTCTTTATCAAGCTCTTTCTGACGCTTGCTTTCGCTTTTCTCTTCTTGCTGCAGTCGTTTCGATTTTTGCTCGAGCCAGCTGCTATAATTTCCTTTCCATGGAAGGCCTTCTCCTCTATCCAACTCCAAGATCCAACCTGCTACATTATCGAGGAAATATCTATCGTGAGTAACGCAAAGGACAGTTCCTCTATAACGCTCCAAATGCTGCTCCAACCACTGTACCGACTCGGCATCAAGGTGGTTAGTGGGCTCATCGAGAAGGAGCACGTCTGGTTGCTGAAGAAGAAGGCGACAAAGTGCTACTCGTCTTCTCTCACCTCCTGAAAGGTTCTCAACCTTCGAATCTTCTGGCGGACAACGCAGTGCGTCCATTGCGATCTCGAGTTTCGTATCCAACTCCCAAGCGTTGAGTGTGTCAATTTTATCTTGAACTTCGGCCTGACGATCGATTAAGGCCTGCATTTTATCTGGATCATTGAGAATCTCCTCGTCCATAAACTTCTCGTTGATTTCTTCAAATTCCTTGAGAATGTCTACGATCTCCTGAGTTCCTTCTTCGACGATTTCGCGAACTGTCTTGTTTGGATCGAGTTCCGGTTCCTGCGGAAGGTAGCCAACACTGTAGCCATCAGCCCAGACGATGTCGCCATTTGTAGGTTCATCTATTCCAGCAATCATTTTCAATACGGTAGACTTACCCGAACCGTTGAGGCCGATTATACCAATCTTCGCCCCGTAGAAGAAGGAGAGGTAAATATTTTTGAGTATCTGTTTTCCTTGGGGAGTGTTCTTGTTAACCTTCACCATCGAAAAGATCACTTTCTCATCTGACATTTAGCGTGATTTTTGGGACGGTGAAATTAGGAAAAAGAGTGACCACGATGTGCACGTATGACCCAGAGGTTTTTAACCGCGGGGAACGTGGGGCACACAGAGATAAATTGACCCTAAATGTGTACCATTAAGGTCGAGGAAGAAAGCACGTTAAGAAAGCAAACCTCCTATTCTTTTACATTCCGATTTGTCAAGCACCATCAACAAGTCAGGCAATTTAGATGTGAGATGCCAATACAATTTTGCAGGCCTAAATTGTTTCAAAGAGACCTCCTCCAGAGTTATCTTCGAATGACCAACTGCTTGTTTTCGAGTCGTTTAAACCCGTCTACTATCGATAGCGTATAAATGCCTGTAGATAGACCAGAAACATCAAGACTCACGTCTAACCCAACAATTCTCTCTGTTTTTAAAACAACATTTCCAGCTAAATCCATAATCTCAATAGCAACCTCTTGTTTGTAATCATGATTTACCTGAACCTTATTTGCAACTGGATTTGGAAATATCTTTAATTCAACTTTCGCAAGATCTTCAACATCGATGGTCATATCTGCTTCCTCGCATGCCCCAATGTGAACTTCGTAATACGCGTAGTCCTGCGGATCATTGACGTTGAAGTGATAAACCCTCCAAATATGGCCTTCTCCGCCATCACCTATCTGGTGAAATGCAATTTGATCAGACGATTCGCCCGGTTGCAGCGTCATCAGAATTTGTGCAGGCTGATTGTATGTGACTAAAGCTTCGTTTGTGTATCCAAAACAGAGTTGTCCAAAACAGACCTGAACCGAATCTATGTCAGCATTATCGTAGCACCGTTGCTCCAATGTAGAGCCAAGCGTGACTGGTGCGTCAGAGACATTGGTGATGACTATTTCGCCATAATTTATCCCGCCATTCGAGTCCAAGAAGAACTCGGTCTGTGACAATTCTACGCTCTGCGAATAACCCAAAGAGAATAAAAGGACTAAAAAACTGAAGGTGAGTAGTTTTTGCATCTTATTAAGTTTAGTTGTTCAAACATACCCAAACTCAAGCAGTCAAAATAGTAAGATTGGAAAAGCATTGTTTTTTAAAGGGGACACTAAGCCTTCTTAAGCTCAAGAAGTGAAATCTCAGGTGACATTCCCACTCGTCCAGGGAAAATCAAATAGCCAAAGCCACGATTGATATACAGGCGATTCTTGCCTTCTTGATAAAGACCCGCCCATCGTTTAAACATGAGTCTCGCTGGACTGATGTACAACACACCAGGAATATTTAACCCCATCTGAGCCCCATGAGTATGACCACTTAAAGTGAGGTCAATCGAATCCTCTTTGCCAATGACATACTCTTCCCAATGGGTTGGATCATGGCTAAGTAAGATATTGAAGGGCATATCTTCTAGGCCTTCTTTGGCCTTCGCTAGATCACCGGCTTTCGGGAACCAGTGGCTCTTACCCCAATTCTCAACGCCGATCAATCCAATCTTGTCTTCCCCTTCTCTGAGAATCGTATGCTCATTGAGAAGAACTTTGAAGCCTATTTGGCTAAGGCGATCAATAACACCAACCCTCACTCGAGCCTGACGATCGTCATCCATATCCCCGTAATAACCATAATCGTGATTTCCGAGAATCGCATACATGCCTTTCTTAGCACAAAGATTTTTGAAAATCGGAACCCAAGGATCTGCTTCTTGTTCGGTAGAATTGACTAGGTCTCCAGTAAAGAAAATGTAGTCGGGGTTTAGGTCATTGATCGTCTGAATCGCATCCTTCACCTCTTGATGCTGATCCGTAAAACTGCCTAAGTGAGCATCCGAAATCTGCACAATTTTGGCACCATCGAATGCCGCTGGAAGATTGGGGAAAGAAAGAGTTTTGCGCACAACGCTAAAGTTGAGCTTGCCTTTTGTGATGCCCCAAAAGAATGAACCAAGAGTCAAAGCTCCTGCACCCAGACCAATCTGAGAAATAAACCTCCACCTTGAAATCTTCGGTCCTTCAATTTCAATCTCTGCAGGCCCGGTCTTGGCCGCAATCCATCTTACGAAATGCGCAATATCATCGATGAGATTGAACGCTACCATGACCACACATGTGATGACCAAAGTGATCATCGTCCCATTGAGAAAGTCTTGAAAAGCTGGATAGTTATCGTGAAGATACATCCAGTTGTAACGAGACCAAAGCCACGTAAAGAATGAAGTAGCGATAACACCCCAGAATGCTATCCACGCAGTCCACTTCCAACCGGAAGACCACAACTTGGTATTGATGTAGATTCCTTTAAAGGCGTAGATTAATATAGCGGCGATAGTGAGGGTCATAAGCAGAAATCCCAATATTCTGAGGATCATCGTGTCAAATCAGGTTGCGAAGATACTAGGGTGCATCGTCTGAGTTGTCATAGGAGTGCCCATTAATTCAAGAAAATGATGGAGATGTTCGGGAAAATTAACAAAGATAAACTCGGAGGAAACAGCGCTCTTGGAGGAATTCTCGGTGCGGCTTGCGCACGCCATGGCGTGTCTAACTCAAAATTCTCCAGCCAAATGGGTTCACTTGTCTCTCAACTGCACCGTTAAGCCTTCTATCTACGTGTGCTCATTGCACTCCGTGGTTCATAACCCCACATTTCCCATATTTACCACCTTGAAAATTCTCAAAGACAGATGGTTCGGGTTTATCAATGCTATGCGTGGCATGGGTGTCTACTTCTTTTCGGAGAATAGCGCACTGTGGGTATGGCTGACAGTTCCTGCTGCTTTGTTTGGATGCTGGTATTTCGGGGTGACTAAGCCTGAATGGCTTGCAGTCATTTTATCGATTGGGCTTGTCGCAGCAGCAGAGATTCTAAATACATCTATCGAAGAGGTGTTAGACCACCTTCATCCAGAACGGCATCCGAGTGTGGGTAAGGCAAAAGACCTAGCAGCTGGAGGAGTTCTTTTCGCATCCTTAACAGCGATTGCTGTCGGTTGCATTGTATTCGGACCTTACATCGTTGACCTCATTTCCCAGTAAGGGTCCCAAAGGTATTTTCAAGAGAAGCACGAATCGAGTTCGCACCGCCTTTGACTATAATCACCTCATTCTCGTCAAAGATTATCACCCCATTTACAACGTCTGAAATCAGATTCAACTCATGGGTTGAAAATAAAATCGTCTTCCCTTCATTGGCCAATTCGCGAAACAACTTTAAAACTTCCAACTTCGTCGGGAAATCCAAAAATGCCAACGGCTCGTCCATGATGATCACTTGACTATCCTGAGCTAAAGCCCTGGCTATCATACACTTCTGTCGCTCGCCATCACTCACCTCGTCCATCCTTTTCTCAGAGAGATGATCAATTCCCATTTGAGACAATGCATTTTTCACGATGGCTCGATCTTCATCGTCAAGACGGCCCATGCCAGTCGTATACGGTTGTCTGCCAAGAGCAGCGACATCAAACATCGAAAGGCCAGCGCTATTGAACCGTTGGGTGAGAACGGCCGAGATTTTCCTCGCACGATCTTGAGCATTCATGCCGCTAATCTCCTCACCCATCAAGTCTATTTGACCTGAAATCGAAGCCCTCAACCCCAAGACCGTATGCAGCATCGTGGACTTTCCGCTTCCATTTCTACCAGCAACGGCGATTAGTTCGCCCTGAGAGAAGGTCGCAGACACAGGCTCAGTCAATGGATGGCTGTGACCAAAAGTGAGTTGTTTGATTTCAATAACTGGATTACTCATAACGCTTGATCGTACAAAGAAACTCACTTTAATCGATTTACTTTCTTTGCCGAATGTCGGCAACCGCAATTATCGCAACTCTTCTCATCTATTTTTTGATTCTAATCGTGATTGCACGTGTAACAAGTAAGGGCGCCGACAATCAAAGTTTTTATCTCGGCAATAAAAAGTCTCCGTGGTATGTCGTCGCCTTTGGAATGGTTGGAGCCTCACTCAGCGGCGTCACTTTCATTTCGGTTCCTGGATGGGTTGAAGGCAGCCAATTCAGCTATATGCAAATGGTGCTTGGATACTTAGTCGGTTACTTTGTGATCGCCAACATCCTTCTCCCCCTCTATTACAAGCTAAATCTAACGAGTATATATGGCTACCTTTTAAAACGCCTAGGCTTCTACAGCTACAAAACTGGAGCTTCGTTTTTCTTGCTTTCGCGAATTATCGGTGCTTCGTTTAGACTGTTCCTCGTGGCCATGGTACTCGAGGATTTTGTGATGAGACCACTTGGTTTGACCGCAAAACTAGGCGGTGAGCTTCCTGCTTTTTCGGTTGCCGTTGTGGTGACCGTCGCTTTAATTTGGGTCTACACCAATCGTGGGGGAATCAAAACCATTATATGGACCGACATGCTGCAAACCGCATGTCTGTTGGGAGCAGCCATCGCCGCTTTCATAGCCATTTCATCGAGTTTAGATTTGAGCTTGTACGAAGCTGTCGCCCACATTTCCGATTCTCCGCAGTCCAAAGTTTTCTTCTTCTCCGATTTCTCAGAATCGAATCACTTCGTCAAGAAATTTCTGGCAGGAGCCTTCATCGCCATCGCCATGACGGGACTAGATCAAGACATGATGCAAAAGAACTTGAGCTGCAAGAATATTAAGGAAGCAAAGAAAAACATGTATTGGCTGAGCCTAATTCTTGTTCCGGTAAATCTGCTTTTCCTCTCTTTAGGAGTTCTCCTTTTCAGCTTTGCGAATGCTAATGGTATTGAAGCCACTGGAGACGCTTTGTTTCCAACAATCGCTATAGAAGGTGGGTTGGGAATTGCCATCGGACTCACGTTTGTCGTTGGGCTAGTAGCCAGCGCTTACAGCAGCGCTGACTCTGCTCTAACCGCGCTTACGACGTCGTTTTGTGTTGACATTCTCGGTATTGAAAGGAAGAACGACGAGGAGAATTCTTCAAAACTGAGAAGAAAGGTTCACCTTGCTATGTCGGGAGTTTTGGTCATCGTAATCATCCTATTCAAGTTGATCGATGACCAAAGTATCATCTCTACGCTCTTCAAGGTTGCCGGATACACTTATGGCCCACTTCTCGGACTTTATGCTTTTGGACTCTTTACCAAAAGGAATGTCCAAGATTCTATCACGCCAGTGATATGTATACTTTGCCCGATCATTTGTGTAGTCTTAAACTACACCTCCGAGTACTGGCTTTTTGGATACAAGTTTGGATTTGAGCTGCTGATTGTCAATGGTTTACTGACATTTCTCGGTCTGCTAGCTATTTCTAGAAAAGAAACGTCTGCGCTCAAGATCTAGGCGTTTAAGAGTCGAATTGCACGCGGTAGGCAAGTCACTTTGCAAGGAAGATCTTGCCCAAATTCCCCATCTTTTTCCATGGAAGAAGGGCCGGAGATTTCAAGCCAACTTGACTTAAAGTAATGCAACCCAGGATGGTCAACTTTCTGCGCTTTCTTGAGTTTCGGAATGTTTGCTAGATAATCACGGATACTAATGTCCCCAGCGATAAAAACTTCGAATTCTCCACTATCCAACTTCCCGTCAGGTGCCACTCCAAGGCCGCTGGCAAAGTAGATTCCATTAGCGACAGCAATCACAAGAGCATCTCCTTCCCATTCGAACCCATCGCCTTTGCACGAGAGAGTTGGCCTCTTAAAGCTCATCAATGTTCGGATAATGGCAGAGTTGAATTTCAATCCTGACGGCAGCCAGGAAGGAGATTTCGTCATTCGCTTGAGAACCGCCGGACCCAATCCAGCGTCTGCGATATTCATGAAATATTCGATAGTATCAGCGTATCCTATTTGACCCACATCAGCCAAGAAATAGGATGGATCGTCAATCACTTGGAACAATGCCTCTGGTGTTTCGGGAAAAGAAAAGGAGCGAACGAAGTCGTTTCCCGTACCCGACGGCAGTACACTCAACGCACAGTCGTTTCCTGATTTCAGGATGCCATTTACACACTCGTTGATCGTACCATCCCCACCGACCGCGACAATCAGATCAGAATCTATCGAAGCCTGAGATGCTAAATCAATAGCATGACCAATGTGTTCGGTCCCGAGAATTTGACAATTATGCGCCGAAGATTTCACAAGGGCACAAAATTTGTTTGCTTTATCTCGAGCCTTACTTTTAGATTCGTTTATGATTAATGAGATCTTCACAGCTTGATAAAGCGCCAAACTAGGATAAAATACGTGAGACCGACCCTACTACTCTTGACCATTTTTCTTTCCGCGACTGCTTTTGTCTTAGGACAAAAATCAGACGCAATTCTCCAATACGCTGCCGAACTAATGGCCCAAGGCGAATATGAACTTGCTATTCAGCAATATGAGCTCGCCGAAGACGTGGACCACGGTAATGTCCACGCCAAGATCGGTATTGCAGAGGCATACTATTTTCTAGAGAATTTTGAAGAAACACTTAACCACTTAGAAGGCATCGGTCCTATCGGCAGGTATCCAAAGGCAGATTACGTTAAAGGCCTGGTCTTGTTCAAGTTGGAGAGTTACGACGAGGCCCGAACTTTGTTGGGCTCGGCGCTAATTAAAGAAGTTATAGACGACAAACTTCCCTACTATCTAGCGGTATGCCATTACAAAAAGGGTAACCTCGATGAGGCCATCGACCAATTAAAATCACTAGTTCAAGACACAGTTCCCAATCATGCCTACTCGCACTTCTATCTAGGACAGGCTTACCTAGAGAAAGATACACTTGAGTTGGCACTGCACTATGCCAAACGGGCTACTGAGCTAGCCGAAACAACGCCTCGAATGTGGCGCGGACTTGCGGATGTTGAGTTCTCTATGGAGAATGTCGACGCCGCAATTATGTACTATGGTAAGGCTTTGCGATTAAATCCAGACTATGACGAAGCCCGCCTTCGCCGAGGGATCGCATACTTTCAGAATGGAACTTATGCTCTTGCAAAGAGTGATCTCGAAAGAGCTATAGATCTCAACTCTAGGGATGAACTGGCACTTAACACTTTGCTCGATTGTTACTATGCCTTAAACGAATACGAGAAATTCCTCATCACGGTAGATCGACTTTTTGAACTTGATCCTGGCGCTTCAGAATTACTCTTCAAGCGTGGATACATGCACTTCGCTAACGAACAATTTGAATCGGCCATAGATGATTTTGAAATTCTCGCGGACCTTTATCCAGAGGACAACAGCATTCAACATGAGCTGGGAAATTGCTACTCGAGGATAAAGGACTACCCCAACGCGATTTATCACTACCAACTCGCTTCGCAAGGTGATCGAGGCTCAGACATTTCAAGATACAATTTGGCCGTGACATATTTTGAGTCGGACAGACTCCCAGAGGCTTGTGAAATGTGGAAGTTCTTAATAGGAAACACTAAAGATCAGTCGATTAAGTCAAACTGCGAGACTTTCAATAATAACTACTGCAGGTAGAAGTCCCCGCGGATTTACGCTGATTGCTTCGCAGATTCAATTGCCATGGTCCTTGAAAAATCAGCGAACATCTGCGGAAGATATTGTTTCACCACCCCGTTTAAAAACAACCAAGCGGAAGAGGACAAATTCCAAAAGTTGTATAAACATGTTTTTTATCGTTCATCCTCACATCCAAATCCAAGAAGCCTTATCAAAGGGTATCCACTAATCATGGAATCAACACATGAACACATGAAAAAGGGTTAATAATTCCTCTATCCTTGAGCACAACTTAACCACTGTTTTTCCGCATCGCTTCGTACATTTGGCAGCTTAATTAAAAGCTACTTTCGTTGGAAGTCAACACACCTAAGCAACACCTCTCTGACACGATTTCTCGTCTGTCAGAATCAGCAACACTCGCCATGGCTAGAATGGCTCGCGAACTACGCGAACAAGGAAAAGACATTATCGGTCTGAGCCTCGGCGAGCCGGATTTTGATACGCCTGACTTTATCAAGGAAGCATGCAAAATTGCAGTCGATGAGAACTATAGCCACTATCCTCCGGTAAATGGGTACGGTCCCGTGCGTGAAGCGATCAGCAGAAAGTTCAAGCGCGACAATAATCTGGACTATTCGCCAGATCAAATAGTCGTATCTACGGGTGCCAAGCAGTCGCTCGCCAACGTGGTTTTGTCAATCGTTAGTTCGGGTGAAGACGTTCTGCTGCCGGCGCCATATTGGGTGAGCTACTCCGACATCGTACGACTTGCCAACGCCAATCCGATCGGACTACCGACAAGCATAGACAACGACTTTAAAGTGACAGCCACCGAGCTGGAAGCCGCCATCACTCCCAAGACTCGAATGATCATATACAGCAGCCCATGCAATCCATCGGGATCTGTATACTCACGTGAGGAATTAGAGGATATCGCAGACGTGATCAAGCGAAATCCAGAGATCTATGTAATCAGCGATGAAATCTACGAGTTGATCAATTTCAGTGGCGATCACTGCAGTTTGGCTTCATTCCCAGAAATCTTCGATCAGGTCATCACCGTGAACGGCGTATCAAAGGCCTTCGCCATGACTGGGTACCGTCTCGGATACATAGGCGCTCCGCTCTGGATCGCTAAAGCTTGCAGTAAGATTCAAGGTCAATTCACATCAGCACCAAGCGGTATTTCACAAATGGGTGCCATGGCAGCCGTAGAAGCAGATCCCAGCGCTGTTGAATTCATGAAAAAAGAATTCCTCAAGCGTCGCGACATGATGCTCGGACTACTAGCTGAAATCCCAGGATTGAAGCTCAATGTGCCTGAAGGTGCATTCTACATTTTCCCGAATGTGTCTTCATACTTCGGTAAAAACATCAATGGAACCACAATCAACAACGCGACAGATCTCTGCATGTATTTACTTGAAAATGAACATGTTGCCCTCGTTTCAGGAGATGCTTTTGGTGATCCAAATTGTCTAAGACT
>Ga0206679_10000705_pt1 | contig 28084 bp, 27 predicted proteins | sample M110012015metaG_FD_155464 | JGI IMG/M metagenome (GOLD analysis project Ga0206679, IMG submission 155464) | Ammonia-oxidizing marine archaeal communities from Monterey Bay, California, United States - M1 100m 12015 | ecosystem: Environmental > Aquatic > Marine > Intertidal zone | place: USA... | reverse complement strand
TCAAATATTTATTTCTCACAATATTATTGCTCTATTAATAATGAATAATTAAAGATAAGAAACACTAAATAAAGAATATTTTTTAAACCATTATCAAAAAATATATTTGATACCAGTGGTTATTTTTATATTTGCCATCAAAAAGATATTTAATATGGCTAATGAATTACTAAAAGGAAAAAGGGGAATTATTTTCGGTGCATTGAACGACATGTCAATAGCATGGAAAGTAGCAGAACGAGCTCATGAGGAAGGTGCTGAATTTGTACTTACAAATGCACCAATTGCAATGAGAATGGGCGAAATCAATAAGTTAGCTGAAAAAACCAATTCACAGATCATACCTGCAGATGCAACTTCTGTTGAAGATCTAACCAATCTATTCACTAAATCTCAAGAGATTCTTGGTGGCAAAATTGATTTTGTACTTCACTCTATTGGAATGTCACCTAATGTGAGAAAGAAAAAACACTATACTGGTCTGAATTACGAGTGGTATAAACAAACATTAGATGTTTCTGCCATGTCTTTACACAAAACATTACAAGTAGCTAAAGAAATGGATGCAATTAATGAATGGGGATCTGTTGTAGCATTAACCTACATTGCTGCACAGCGTATTTTCCCTGATTACAATGACATGGCTGATGCCAAATCACTACTTGAATCTATTACTAGAAGTTTTGGATATCATTATGGATCTGATAAAAAAGTAAGGGTAAACACAATATCACAATCTCCAACTATTACAACAGCTGGAAGTGGTGTTTCTGGTTTTGATAAATTCCTTAGCTATAGCGAAAACATGAGTCCATTAGGAAATGCTGGATCTATAGATTGTGCTAATTATTGCATAGCAATGTTCAGCGATCTTACTAAATATGTAACAATGCAGAACCTATTCCATGATGGAGGATTCTCAGCTACAGGAGTAACTACTGCTGTAATGGATAAATTTGGTGAATAAAATTGAAGAAGTATTTATATTTTAAAGCCTCAGAAATGAGGCTTTTTTTATTTTAGATGCTGAATGATTAAAGAACTTTACAATAAATTCTTAAATAGTAACTCCAAAGTATCTACTGATACTAGAAAAATTTCACCTGGATCTATCTTTTTTGCTTTAAAAGGACCTAATTTCAATGCCAATGAATTTGCTAGAGAAGCATTAGAAAAAGGTGCTAATTATGCTGTAATTGATGATGTGAAGTTTACTATTAAAGACAAAACTCTTTTAGTAGACGATGTCTTAACCTGCCTACAGCAGCTTGCTTTACATCATAGGAAACAATTTAACATTCCTGTGATAGGAATTACTGGCTCAAATGGAAAAACTACCTGTAAGGAGCTTATAGGAGCTATTTTAAATAAAAAGTCCCCTACTCTTGTCACAGAAGGTAACCTGAATAATCATATAGGTGTTCCACTAACGCTATTACAACTATCTTCTGATCATCAAATAGCTATTATTGAAATGGGAGCAAGTAAATCCGGTGATATTAAAGAATTGGTTGAGATTGCTTGTCCTACACATGGTTATATTACTAATATAGGAAAAGCACATATTGAAGGTTTTGGATCAATTGATGGGGTGATCTCAACTAAAAAAGAACTATATGACTATATAGAGAAAACAAATGGAACCATTTTTTGCAATAGCGATGATCCATTATTAACAAACGTTCTACCTAAGAAAATACCAATTATATACTTTGGAAGATCAAAAAGTTATGTGTCAGGAACTCTATTAGAGCTAAATCCTTTTGCTGTATTAAAATGGGAATGTGAAAATTATCAATCTCCAGTAATTAGGACAAACCTTGTAGGAGAGTATAATTATTATAATTTCTTATCTGCTATTTGTATTGGCAAAACATTTAATGTTAATAACGACTTTATTAATGAAGCCATCTCCTCCTATCAACCTGGTAATCATAGATCTCAGGTTATTGACACACAGAAAAATAGATTGATCGTAGATTGCTACAATGCCAATCCATCAAGTACAAAAGCAGCGCTAGACAGTTTTATTCAAATCGAGAATAATAATAAAATGGTGATCCTTGGTGACATGCTAGAATTAGGAGATGAATCGACAGATGCTCATAAAGAAATTAATGACCTAATTATAAAAAACAACCTCAAAGGGTATTTGATTGGCAAAGAATTTGGGAAAATTGAAACTCAAATAACACATTTCGATAATGTAGCACTTTTAATAGAACATTTGAAAAAACAAACAGCTATTCATGATTTTGTAATTTTACTAAAGGGTTCAAGAGGAATTCAATTAGAAAAGGTAATAGATTCAAATATTTTATAAATGACAATTGGAGAATATTTTATTTTTGGCTTTGTTAGTGTGATTTTCATATTAGGAATCTATTTAGGTATCCGATTATTTAAATGGAACCAAAGAGACATGAAAGAAAAATCAGGAAAAAACCAACTTAAAAAACAAAATAAAGAAACTAAAAATTAAAACAATGTTTGGTAAGAATAATATGCAGGAAATGATGGCTAAACTCCAAGAAATGCAAGGAGCTGTATCTGAATCAAAAAAAAGACTCGAGAATATCTACGTTAAAGGGGAAACTGATGATGGTAACATTAGGTTTGTTTTAGATGGTAATAGAAAAATAAAAGAGATCACTATTGATGACGATGCTTTCAAAGGAGATAAGGATGAATTAATAGATGATCTTATTACTGCCTTCAATAAAGCCATTGAAGACGCTGATCATGTCAATGAAAGTGAAATGAAAAATACTGCCTTTAATATGTTCCCTGGCATGGGAGGTTAGATTAATTGATTAATAATAATGAAATGGCCATTACTGCCATACCTAAAATAGCTCCATTAACAGTATCTTTTTTATTCCCATAACTCCAACTTCCAGGTAATAAATAATCCAAAGAAATATAAACCATTATCCCTGATATAATAGCTAAAGAAAATGAAAAGACCTCTTGAGTCATTAAATCTCCTAAAACTAAATAAGCTACTAACGCACCTATAGGCTCAGCAATACCGCTGTATAAAGAAAACCTAAAAGCCTTCCATTTGTTACCAGTAGAATAATAAATAGGAGCTGCAACTGCTACTCCTTCTGGAATATTATGTAGTGCAATAGCGAAGGCAATCATAACACCTACTGAAAGATCATTTACACCACCAATAAATGTAGCTACACCTTCCGGGAAATTATGAATAGCCAATGCAATAGCAACTAAAACACCTGTTCTAAATAATTTGTTTTTTTTAGGAGTCTCTTTCCCATCATCTTCATTCTTATTATTTATTGAGGGGAATAATTTTTCAATACAATAGACCAATAACATTCCTGAAAAAAACAGACCAGCTAACAAAGATGCAGCCTGATAATCTCCATAAATATCACTTATATTATTTTGAGCTTCTGGTAACATTTCCATAAAAGAAACATAGATCATAACACCTGCTGCAAAAGACATACTTAATGCAAGGAATCTAGTGTTATTTAAATTAGAGAAAAATACTACTGCGCCACCAATACAAGTTGAAAGACCTGCAAATACAGATAAAAGAAGTGCCATCCAAACAGTAGAGTCAGTCATTATGCAAATTTAATTTCATTGAAAAAGTGACACAATACCATAAATATGGTATTTTATTCTGTGTATTTAAAATTGAATTGGTAAGGTTTAACTAAATTAGTTTTAACTGCATACATTACAATTCCAGCTGTATTATTAACACCTAATTTTTTCATAATGTTTTTTCTATGGGTATTAACTGTATGCTTACTTATATAGAGAACAGCAGCTATTTGAGCATTTGTATATCCTTCTGCTATTTGCCCTATTATCTGCATTTCTCTTTCCGATAGATCTACCTTATCAATACTGAAATTCTCAGCTTCTATATTATTTATATCAATTGATTCTTCTCTCATCTGATCTATGATTCCAGCACAATAAAATTTTCGACCTTTTGATGTTAGCTCAACAGATTCTAATATTTCTTTAGCAGAACATTCCTTTTTAATATGACTATCAATGCCCGATTTAATTGCTTCAATAATAGTTTGAGCATTCAGATAGGGAGTTATCGCAAGCATCTTAATTTTTGGATTCGTGTTTTTAACTGTAATCAGATCATTAATTGAAAATCCTTGAGTAGTATAATCAACAATTAAAACTCCTTCTTTTATCTTCTTTATCATTTTAAATAATTCCTTAGAATTATTCACTTCATGAAAAGTAAATTTTTTCTTGAATTCTTTTAATATTGATAATAGCCCTCTTCTAACAAGTTCAGAATGATCAGCTATAATAAGGTGTTTTTTCAATTTTATTAAGAATGATTATAAATAACTCATGCAAATATATCATAGTTGATTAAAAAAAAAGTGATTTATTATAAACATCTGTCTAATTTTACAACATGTATGATAAAGATACAGTAAAGAAAACCAAAACTGAATTTTACACCAGCTTTGGAAAGTTCATGGGTAAGCACCATTCATCTCAAGGAAATAAAGTAAAATGGGTCAATTACAATACTGGAATTAAACATATATACTTAAGATTAGAGGCAGATAAGAAATCCGCTCGAATCTGTATAGATCTTCAGCATAAAGATGATGATATAAGGGAATTATTTTATGAACAATTTAAAGCCCTTAAAACAGTATTTCATGAAACAATGAAAACTGAATGGGTTTGGGTAGAAAAACATATAAATGAAACAGGATTTGATCAATGTAGAATCTACATTGAAATTAATGAATTCAACATCTTTGAAAAATCGACATGGAAAAAAGCATTTAAATTCTATAAAAATTACTTATTGAAATTTGATAGTTTTTGGGTTGAATTCAAAGATCTTTTTTTACAGATGCAATAACATAATTATATTAGTAACAAATGAACCTAAAAAGAGGACAGGAAATAGAATTAACAATTGATGATTATGCTTTTGGAGGCAAGGGAATTAGCCGTTTAAAAACCGAATTAGGTGAATACATTGTTTTTACTCAAAATGGAATACCTGGTCAAAGGGTAAAAGCCAAGGTCTTAAAAAAGAAAAAGAATTTTGCCGAATGTAGATTAATTAAGGTCATTGAAAATTCATCTTATGAAAATCCTTCCAGTTTCCAACCTATTTCTGGTGCACCTTATATCTCATTACCTATTGAGATTCAACATGATTTTAAACTAAAATCGGCATTTGATCTTTTTAAGAAAATTGGGAATATCAATAATCCATCAAAATTATTTGATGAACTAATTGCATCACCCTTATCTTATCATTACAGAAATAAAATGGAATATTCTTTTTCATCAATAAGACATGATTTAGAAACTGATACAGAGCTGGATGATGAATTTGCTTTGGGCTTCAAACATTCTGGCACATGGTGGAAAGTAGAAAATTTAGACAAAGATTCCGGCATGTTTGACCTTGATTTAGAAAATAAGCTTAAAGAGATAAGGACTCATTTAAAAAACACTGGACTAAAGGCTTGGCATCCACCTGCTAAAACAGGATTTTTTAGACATTTAGTGGTTCGGAAAAGCTATGCCGATGATCAATTGTTATTTAATTTAGTTACTTCAAGTAGCGGATTAGAAAAATTTAACATTCAAGACTTTAATCAATTATTGAGCACATTATTTGAAGAACGAAAAGCTGGATTGATCCATACCATCAATGACGATGTTGCAGACCGTTCTAAATTAGAAAATGGAAATAGCCAATTGATTGATGGCAATCTTGTGATCATAGAAAAAATTTTAGGATTAAATTTTGAGATCAGCATGGAGAGCTTTTTTCAAACTAATCCCAAATGTGCAGAAAAGCTCTATCAAAAAGTAATAGACTATGCAACATTAAATAACGATTTGAAAGATCAATACATCATGGATCTATTTTGTGGAACAGGCACAATTGGTCAGATAATAGCTAAGCACCATTCATCAGCTAAAGTAATTGGAGTAGATATAGTACCATCAGCTATCGAGAACGCTATTAAAAATGCCAAAAAAAATAAGATCAATAATGTTGTGTTTTATGCAGATGACGCAGGTAAATTTCTTCTTAATCATCAAGAATTTGAAAATAAAATTGGTACCATAATAATAGATCCGCCAAGAGCTGGGATTGCACCGAAAACATTAAAAAAAATAATAAGTTTAGAAGCTAAAAAGCTGGTATATGTTAGCTGCAATCCAGCTACACAAGCAAGGGATGCTAATGAGCTCAAAAATGCTAACTATGAATTGATAAAATTCACTTTAGTAGATCAATTTCCCCATACTGGTCATATTGAAAGCATCATGCTTTTTGAAAAAAAAACACGGTAATCATGAATTCATCTGATCTAGAATATCTCTAACTATTTCATCAAGATCATCACCAGAAACTACTCCCATCATACCATACATTCCTGCAGATCTTTTTAAAGAGGTAGGATTAGGTAATTTTTTTTGAAGTTTTGGCAATACCCCATTTGGCAATAATTTTTTAAGCAATTTCACTGAATTAATTTGAAACTTATGAGTGATTTTATTTATTGAAATCCTTTTAGCTTTAACAACTGCATCTCTAAGGTCATTATTGAATTGAGTCACTACTTTTCCATAATGGACCTGGCTAACAACAAGGTGTATTCCATTAGGGTTTTGAACTCTTCCAAAGCTCCATCCTTTAATACTAAGCTCATCAGCTACTTCAAAAATATCAACATCATCAGAATTGAATGCAATAAGACTCATTGATGGCTGTGCTATTAATTTTAATTCAGGTATCGAATTAATAGTTTTTATTATAGATTGAGTTGCCATCATAGACCTTTTAGCTAAATCATTATAACCATTTTCTCCAATTGTATTTATTGCAGCCCAAGCAGCTGCAATTGATCCTCCAGATTTTGTTCCTAATAAAGTAGTAGATCCATAAATTCCTCCAGTCCAAGAAGTAAATACAGAAAATTGATGTTTTCTCAATGAACGATAACGATAGATAAGAACTGAAGCACCTTTAGCTGAATAACCATATTTATGTAAATCTGCAGAAATTGAAGTAACTCCTTTTAAATTAAAATCAAACAATGGAGGTTCATACCCTATTTTCTTTATAAAAGGCAACATAAATCCACCTATGCAACAATCAACATGAAAAAGAATTTTATTTTTTAATGCTATTTCTGAAAGTCCTTCTATATCATCGATAACTCCATGAGGAAATGACGGAGCAGAACCAACTATTAATATTGTATTCCTATTAATTAGATGCTCTGCATCCTTAACTTTTGCTCTGCCATCGACATCTACATTAAATACTATTGCTTTTAAACCAAAACATTCCGCTGCTTTTAAAAACGCAGGATGCGCACTTTCTGGAATTAAAATTTCAGGGTCATCAATTATTTGATGCATTGAAATTGCATAGTCTTTGGCTGTTTTAACACTTAATAAAATACTTTCAGTGCCACCGCTAGTCATAACACCTGCAGCAGTTTTAGGGGCATTAAAAAGATCCTTTAGCATAGTTACAACTTCATTATGGCATTGCTGTATACCTGGAAAGGATTGAGGATTTATGGTGTTTTCATGTCTATATTTCTGAAATGCTTTTTCAATAGTATCTGCATATTTATTACCTGGATAATAAACCAACCCAAATGATCTTCCATTTTTCCAGTCAACATCATTTTTCTTTAGCTCTTCTAATTCACGAAGAACATCCTCACTTTTTTTACCTTTTTTAGGGAAATTCATAATATTTTAAAATTCCTATATCAAATGAATGGAATTTTACTCAATACATCAAATGAGATTTGGATTTATTTTTCCAGCCAGCCTGACTACCATATTCAACAAAAAACACTTTAAGGTCTGCCTGAGAAGCATAATCCACAAAAAATATCTTCTTTTTTGCCTGAGAGGCATAATCAACAAAAAACCAATTGCCTTCATTTCCTGAAGCTTGACTAGCATATTCTTTTTTATGTACTAGTAAATCTGCTTGTGAAGCATAATCTACTACAAATACCTTTACATCTGCCTGTGATGAATATTCAACTGAGAACACTTTTTGGGCCGAATAATTAATTGAGTAAAAGAGTAACCCAACAACTACTAATGTTAATTTAAATTCATGTGATTTCATATTAAATTTTATTTATTTACATCAAACATAGTACCATTATATAAAGGAGCAATTATATCCTGATGCCCATAATACAAACATCATCTACTTGTTCAAAATCTCCTTTCCAATCAATAAATTTAGTTTCCAAACTTTCATATTGATCTGCTATAGATAAAGAGCTGATCTCTATTAATAGCTCTTTTAATTTATTGGATTTAAATTTTTTACCTCTTTTTCCTCCAAACTGATCAGCATAACCGTCAGAAAACAAATACAGCATATCCCCTTTTATTAGCTGAATATTAGTTTTGGTAAAAGGTATATTTCTTCCTGTTTCATAACCAACTGGCCTTTGATCAGCTGGATATTCAATTATTTCACCATTCCTAACTATATGTAAAGTATTTTTAGCTCCAGTATACATTAATTCGTTTTTATTTTTATTCCACCGACAAAATATCATGTCCATTCCATCTCTAGATTCTTCAAGAGCACCCTTTTGTTCTAAGGAAGATTTAATCTGATTACTCAGTTGTGTTACTATTTGATCTGTTTCTTTGACCGCACTTTCAATCACTATCTCATTTAATAAAGAATAGCCTATCATACTCATAAATGCACCTGGAACTCCATGACCCGTACAATCTACAACTGAAAAATAAACAAATTCATTTTCTTCATACACCCAATAAAAATCTCCACTAACCAAGTCTTTTGGCAAATAAAAAATATAACTTTCAGGTAAAGCTTGTTGAATATATTCCTTAGATGTTAAAATTGCATCCTGGATACGTTTAGCATAAACAATACTTTCTGTGATCTCTTTATTTTTAAGATCAACTTCATCTTTTTGTATTTGAATCAATTGGTTTGTTTTTTGTTTGACCTTATTCTGCCAGTATAAGAAAACAGCTATTAAACACATCATTAAAGACAATCCAGCTCCAATAACAGCATAAAACCTGAATTGAGACATTTCTTCATTATGTTTAAACCTTTCGATTTTTTTCTGATCTTCTTTTTCTTTTAAGAGATTGGCTGTATTAGTACTATCTATAGATGCCTGAAAAGCAAATTCCTGTTGAATAGATGACCTTAAATTTTCTTGATTAAACAAGCTGTCTTTATAAATAAGATAATCTTCATGCATTTTTAAAGCAAGTTCATTTTCCCCAATAGATTTATAAATTTTATAGAGTGAATGATTAATTGTTTTAAGCTTATCAACATTTCCATTTTGTACAGCTAATTTAAGTGCCTCTTCATTTAATTTTCTCGCTTTTTTGATATTCCCAAATCTTATATATAGATCTCCAATGTTATTCAATGAGGAGGCTAATCCAATTTGATCATTGATCCTCTCTCTTATCTTTAGTCCTTTCTGTAAATAATCCATCGCCACCTCATTTTCTCCTTTTTTCATGTACAATGAACCAATGTTATTAAAGCTATGTGCAATATGCTTTTCTATATTAAGATCCCGAGCAATTTCTAATGCTTTCTCATAACAAATCAATGATTGCTCTAATTTATTTTGGATTTGATAAACATGGGCAACATTATATAAAGATGTTAATACACCGAGGGACACTCCCTGCTTTCTATCAATATCCATACTTTTGTGAAAATAATCAATTGATTTTTCATAATCTTCTTGTTCAAAATAGACCAATCCTATATTAGAAAGAACCATAGCTACATCTTCTTCATAGCCCATTTGCTGATCGATCTTCAAGCTTTTAAAATAATAGCTTAAACTTGATGATAAATTACCAATATCATAATAATAAGTACCTATATTCATATAAGAAGAAGAAATAGCCTTCATATCCCCTATTTCTTCCTTTATTTTTAATGCCTTTTTGTAATAATAAATTGAGCTATCATTTTCTCCTATTTCAGAAAATACCATACCTAAATTATTGTATGAATTCGAAAGACCTATATCATATTTATGAACTATTGATTGATGCATTCCATTTTTCAAATAATCAAAAGCTTTATTATAATCTCCAATTACCCAATAAATACTTCCTTTTAAATTTAAAATATCAGCCTCAAAATTTACTAATCTATGTTCTTTTGCTATCTGTAAAACTGAATCAGAAAAATACAATGCACTATCTGGTTGATTATAAAAATACTCTTCCCATATAATATCAATCATAGATTCAATTCTCTCAGTAGGATCGTCACTATGTGTCCATGTTAACCAAAGCTCTTTTGTTTCTTTTTGTGAAAAAAATGAAGCAGAAAATATAATATATAAGAAAACTAGAGGACCTCTAAACATGTATTTAATTTAGCTAATTAATTGCTAATTATACAAAAATTTCAGTTCTTTATTATGAAGAAAACATCTTATAGGAAAAGGAAATATGACACAACCTAGTATATATCCTTTAGGCATTGAAATACAAGAACCAGTTACTTCTATTACTGATCTATTAGTAAGTGTCATCTGTTTTTATTCCTATTTCAAATTAAAAAAAGAAGGCCCAAAAAATAGAGTTACAAAATTTATTAAATGGTATTTTTTATTAATGGGAGCTGCTACTTTATTAGGAGGATTATTAAATCATGCATTTTTATATGCTTTTAATATTTATTTTAAATTACCTAGTTGGTTTTTAAGCATGTTCGCTATCATGCTTATAGAAAGATCTTCAATTGTATATTCAAAAAACCTTATACCTGGAAAATTAAGCGATTTCTTTCTTAGGTTCAATATTTTTGAACTTATTACAATCATGTTTTTTTCTGTTTATTACATGAATTTTAAATTCGTGGAATTTCATTGTGTCTATGGTTTTATAGTTGTTGTATTTAGTTTTCATTTATATATATATTTTAAAACCAAAGATTCTGCTAGTAAGATGATGATATATGCTATTGTAGCAATGATGTTTGCTATGTTCATTTTTAATTATCCAATTATTCTAGATAAATGGTTCAATGAAAAAGATTTTGCTCATGTAATTATGGCTATAAGTTCATTTATTTTATTAAAAAGTGCTCTTTTAATGAGAGCTGAACCTAAATTGAATATATAAATATGTGTTTTGACATTAAAACAAGTTTAGAAACACAGCTTAAAAGAGCTAGATCCAAATCATCTGATCCTGATTTAACCCTATTTAATAAACAAATTCCTAAAAACTATCATCATGTATCTGGATTTTCCCATCCAAAGATGATCATATACACTAATGAAAATCCCTACATTCCTACCCTTTCAAATTGGGGAATGATCCCATTTTGGACCAAAGATGAAAAACAAGCAAGTTCGATTAGAACTAATACTCTAAACGCAAGAGGTGAAACAATTTTTGAAAAACCATCATTCCGAAAGGCAGCAAAATCAAATAAATGTGTTATTCATATCGATGGTTATTACGAACATCATCATTATAATGGTAATACATATCCATTTTTTATTTTCAGAAAAGACCAACATTCACTCTCTATTGCTGGTCTTTGGGACGAATGGATAAATAAAAACACGGGTGAGGTGTTTAATTCATTTTCTATAATTACTACAAAAGCAAATCAGTTGATGCAGAAGATACACAACAATCCTAAATTGCCAGAAGGAAGAATGCCAGTAATTATTAATAACGAAGAAGAGGGTCTCTGGCTTAGGGCCGTAAACAAAAATGATTGCTTAAAATTCATAAGTCCATTTAAAGATCATTTATTAACGGCATATAATGTTGGGAAATTAAGGGGGAAACATGCAATAGGCAATACTGCTGAAGCTCATCAAAGAATAACCTATAAAGAATTAAGCAACTTTTAATTCAATGAATCATTAATAAACTTTTTAAGCTTATAGGACATTAGACTTTCAGTTACTTTTAAGATTTCCTCATCTAAATTACCTTCTTTTACATCCATTCCTTTTTTTATGCATTCCTGTGCAGCTTTCTCACTAGAAATAGTACAATTAAATGTTCCGTCAGGATCATACACATGATAAATGGTAGGCCTTTGTTCTTCTAAATACTTAAGGCGATTACTTAAATAATAAATTACATATTCTGGTCTGTCTTCCATTTAGATGATTACTTTATTTAATAATTACAAAAACCAAACCAAAAAGTTCAGTGATGAATGTATTAATAATGTGATAGTTCATAAATTTATTGTTGAAATCCCTTATTAATAGAATAACACATTGATCAAATGGAACAAAAAAAAGCCCCTTTGCTAGTGCAAAGAAGCTTTTATTTTACTAATGGTCGGGGTGGCAGGATTCGAACCTGCGGCCTCCACGTCCCAAACGTGGCGCGATAACCGGGCTACGCTACACCCCGTAATTTTTCATTAGGGACTGCAAAAGAAATAAATTATAAGAATTCATCAAAATAAAATCAAGAAAATAAAAAAGAAATATTTTTTTAAAGAACTTAAAAGTTAGAATTTGATCTATTAGCTTTAACTAATGCCTCTAGTAAGAAGAGTTCATTCTTATCTGATGCAGGAAAGGTTTTAAATATAACATTACCCTCACTTCTTAGGGCTATATCTAGCATTCCTAAGCCACCTCCACCTTTTTTATTAATAATTCCATTTTTCATTCTCTCCATACATAGTTCTTGAATTTCATGCTTATCTAATTCCAATATCTTATTAAATCTATTTTGTAGATCAATACAAACACCTTTATCTACAAAATTCCCAACGATGAGTTTAAAATTCTTACCGTACTTTAATAAATAGATCAACAAATTAACTTTTTTATCCAATTGATCACTTTGCTCTACACTATGTCTATAAGCATTTTCCAATGATTCAACAATAATTCCAAATAATCTTTTACAAGAAGGTTTATCAAGGTTTTGAAGAATTAATTTCTGTTTTAAGTCTTCCATTGAATTATTAATCTTGTTATAATCAAACGATCCAGAAGATTCATAAATTAGTTCAAAGCTATCAGAATGAACATATTCCTTTAATTTTATATCGAAGTGGGGTAGCATCCGCATACTAAATTAATTAAAATTTTATTAATGAATTAAATCATTTCAATAAAATACTATTTTGATTAGATAAATATACAAATATTGTAGATAAATAAAAAATAAACATAGATTAACTACTGAAATACATAGACGAAAATAGAATTTCTAAAATAAATAAAAGAAAATTATATTTGCATTCCTTATACAGAGAGGTGGCCGAGCGGTTTAAGGCGCATGCTTGGAAAGCATGTTAACGCGTAAGCGTTACGAGGGTTCGAATCCCTTCCTCTCTGCAAATAAAAACAGTTCACTAATGGTGGAATAAGTTTTAAATCAATTAGATTAAAAACTAGGCACGATCAATACAAAAAAATCAATTACCATCTTTCTTGCTAATTCCCAAAGAATCAACTTACTTTAAGATTGTAAAGTACAATGATAAATACTTCGCTTATTTAATCCTCAAATCTTTTAATTCAAATTCTGTTAAAATTTGAACATCTTGAGACTTGTAATCCTTATCTGTAAACTGAACAAATAAAGTTAAAAAGGGATAATCAAACCCTTCACATTCACCAATTATTTGAGAATTTGGAAACAAACTAAACTCTTTTAGAAATTCATTTGAATTGCTATTGCATGAAAAACAATTATCATTATACCATAAAGCTTCTTTCCACGAAATAGACTTAGTAACATTATTGGTATTAACAACCTTTATTAGAATTAGATCCCTATCGAAACCTCCTTTTTTAGGTTTGCAATTTACTTTCATAGTAAATAACTCAACACCATCAACTGACCTATACAACTCCCAATCATTAGACTGAGCCTTAAAGTTGAAAACAACTAGTGATGAAATAGCTAAAAATAGGATTTTATATATTGTTGTCATTATAAAAATTTGAGATTATCTAATAAGCATAACATGACCTTGAAACTCTCTTAATTCTCCAGTTAAAAGTTCATTAGCTTTAATCTTCCAAATGTAAATATCTGATTTACATAGTTTATTATTTCTGTAATCATGGCCATTCCATTTCTTATTTACATCAAAGGATTCAAAGATCATTTCACCCCACCTGTTAAAAATATATATTTTATAACTTTGTGGTTGATGTCCAAAAATATAAGGGAAAAATTCTTCATTAATTCCATTACCATCAGGTGAAAAACTATTCGGAACATAGATTATAAATTCTTCCTGAACTTGAATATCCATACAATATTGATCTAAACAGCCAAAAGAATTTAACGCAGACAAACACACTTCATAAAATCCTGGAGCATCATTAGGAAAAGTAAAAACTGGATCAATGTCAGCTGATTGACCTAAAAATCCATTCTCACCAAATTCCCACAAAAAACTTGTTGAATTAGAAGAAGAAGAGTTGCTAAAAATAGCAACAGGATCCAATATAGATATAGGATTATCAGCTACACTAAAATTAGCTATTGGGTATTCATGTACGCAAACCAAGTCTGTATAAGTAATACTATTGAAACAACCCTGATCTGAAATCATAGACAAACTCACATCAAAACACCCAACAGTATCATATGTATAATCAACATTACCACAATCTGTATTCGAACTACCATCACCAAAATCCCATATACAACTTGATCCAGGATTACTTACAATTTCAGTAAAATCGACAGTCAATGGAACACAACCTTCAATTGGATTAGCTGTAAAATCTGGTTGCGGTAAAGGATTTATAGAAACATTTACAATACCTGATACAGAAGGTGATTCACAAACATCTGTTAAAGTAACCGTGTAAGAAGTATTAGAAAGTGGAGAAACATATTGAAAAGCTCCTGTTCCTATACCCTGGTCCCAATTATAAACATATCCACTACCTACTCCACCAAAACCTATAGCATTTATTGAAACACTATCACCAAAACAAATTGCAGTATCACTAAAAGCATTAATCGTTAGAGGAGGATATAGAAAAACATTTATGGGTAATGTATCTGAAGAGCATCCATTATCATCAATTGCATGTACATTAATTACAGTATCACTAATAGGAATAACGAAATTACTTACTCCATTAGGTAAACCCGAATCCCAAAAATAATCAATAGATCCGGTACCACCTGTTGAGTTTACAAACAAGAGAGCACTTCCTCCTATACATACAGTAGTATCTGGACTTACATTCAAAGTAATCAGATTAGGAGAAGAAACATTAACAATTTGAGAATCAGAACATAAATTAGCATTCTCAACAGTAACTGTATAAGCACCTGAGCATAAAGAAGTAAAGGAGCCAGAAGCGTTATTAAATGTTCCATTAGGACCAACTAAAATAAAATTATTAGCTAGAGAAGCAGTTACATGAATTTCACCTGAACAATCTCCAAGACAAACTTCACCAATAACGTTTATAGCATCTATCACCACCTCAGCAGGATCATTGATCACAAAATTGGTATCTACTTGACAAGAATTATCATCTATAACGGTTAAACTGTAAGCACCAGAAGATAAATTTTGAGCATTAGGGCTATTGGATGTGCCAGTACCAGCTGGCAACCAATTATAAGTATAACCAAATGCTTGCGTACCACCTGAAGGGATAACAATTGCTTGGCCATCACTACCACCAAAACAAGATGGATCAAAAGTTGAAAAGACCATTGTAAGCTCAGTAGGCTGATCAATAATAATAGTGTCATATAATGTACAAGGGGTCTGATCAATTACTTCAACATAATAAGTTCCAGCACACAAACCAGTAGCAATATTGGTAGTTTGACCAGCTAGTTGTGTATTGGTAGCTAAATCATACCATTGATATGTAATAACTCCTAAGCCTCCAAGCTGAGTTACTGTAGCAGTACCATCACATGGACCATTATTAACATGACAAGAATTATCAGTTCCAGTAATAGAAAGTGACATAGGACAGCAATTTGCTCCTTGATTCAAAGTAGCTGTTTCATTAATTACACAGCCAGCGTTATCAGTTAAAGTTACATTGTAATTACCAGGAGGCAAATTATTAAAGTTCTGATTTCCAGCACCTGATAGCGTTTGATTGACAGAACCAGTAATGTCTATTGTATAATTTGGAGTACCTCCAATTGGAGTAACAGAGATCTGGCCATTATTATCTCCCATACAAAGCTCATCAACTGTGCTAATTGTTGGAGGAGACATACCTAATACAGTTATATTTATAGTTTCGCAGCAATTGAAACCGGCTCCATCTGTAAAACAAACAGTAAAAGATGTATCAGTAGTAACTGTAACTGTCTGATTTGCAGGATCACCAACTGGACCAGTTGTTCCAGCTATATTATCCCAATCATAATAAGCAGAGGTACAATTTTGAGCTGTAATAGTAACATTATCTATACCCCAGTGGTCACAACATGTACCAGAACTTCCATCTTGAAACCAATGAAAAATAGTTGAAGTGGTTTGTGCAGCAGCAGGTATAGGGAAGCAGTATTGAGCCCATGTTAAATAAGGTCCACTTGTTCCTCCTGCATTAGGTTGAAAATAATTAATCGTATTCCAAGATACTCCTCCATTTATAGAATATTCTAAATACACACCTTCATTAGTAAGATCTGGACCCTCACAGGAACCTGTCCCACCTTGAGTTGCAAAATCCAAATAGAAACAGATATCTCCTCCACATGAAACATCCAAAGGAGCAGTCTCAAGTGTTCTAGGTGCAGCAGTAGTATTTCCCATCCACATATAGGTACCACCGTCAATACTAGGGTCACATGGGTTATTGAACTGACCAGCTGGAGAAACATTCCAACCAAGACCAGCATTACCAGTATCAAAATTATTATCTAAAACTGCTGTGGTATTACCAGAACCAGAAGCAGTCAATGTAACAGTACCTCCTCCACAGGGTACAGTTGTTGAAGATGCATTAATAGAAACTGTGCATTGAGAATTAAGCTTGAAACTAGAAAAAATAAATATTATAAAGTATAATATTTTATACCTAAAAACAATATTGAAATATAAATTCATCTTTATGAATAAAAAGCAAATATAATCTAATTAACGGCTGGATTTCAAGTAGTTGCTTCTGTTGTGTAAAAAAAAATCTTAAACTATCAATGCTGATTATCAAAAAACATAATATTTTAATTTCACTATAAATATTTATATTTATCTATAAATATGGTTAATAAATAATATTTTAAATGAAAAAAGAACCTCTTTTTGAGCTCATTAAAAAAATGAAGCAGACAGAAAAAGCATATTTTAAAAAAACAGCAACAGCTTACAGAAAAAACTCAAAAAATAACTTTTTACACCTATTTGAGTTAATAGACAAACAGAGAACTTATAATGAAACTAAGCTTAAAGAAATCATTGGTTCAAAACATTTTGCTCAAAAGAAACAACACCTAACAAAAAAAATAATTACCAGTTTAAAAAATTACTATTCAAAGGATTCAATAAAAACACAAATTGAAGCATTATTACACGAAAACAGGATTTACTTATCTAAATCAATGTTGGATTCAGCTGAAAAATCAATTGAAAAGGCAAAAAAATTAACCCTTGAATCTGAGAATTATCAACTTTATCTTTATGTATTAAAAAATGAAATCGAAATACTAAAGAATAAAAATGACCTTGAAATGATAGGTTTACTTTTAAAAGACTATAAAGAAATTGAAGAAAAGGTTAATAAAATAGTATCCGAACATATTCAGCTAGAAGAACTATTAATAAGTGTTGTTTTATGGAACAACGAGATGGAATATATAAGAGGAGAAGATCAATTATTAAAGCTAAATGCAATATTTGAACAAAATAAAAAAACATCTAACAGTAAACGATCCAATAATATCTACTTCTACACTTCTGGCATCTATCACTACCTAAAAAGTGAACACGAAGAATCTTTACATTTTTTTCAAAAACAACTAAAACTATTCCATGAAACTAACTGGCTAAAAGAGGAAATGCTTGACTACATAAAATGTCTAGCCAATAATTGTCTACTCGCAATTATATTAAACAACACTACTTATCAATCATGTTATAATGAACTTAAAGAAATTCAGACAGAAGATCTATTCTTAAAAATGATTTTGAATTACTATCAGCATCTTTTAGCTATTAAACACCTATCTACTCAATCAAAACATGAAAATGCATTAGAATATATTAAATTACATGAAAATGATATTCAAAATATTGAAGAACAAATTGCACAGAAAAAAATTCTTCAAAATGAGTTAATGATCATGACATTCACAAAAGCAGAAACTTATATTTTTAATAATGAACCAAAAAAAGCAATTAATACGATTAATACCTATTTGAATTTTCATGACAAGAAACTGAAAACAGATACTTACATTTTATCTAGATTAATCAATATTATCATCCATTTTGAACTTCAAAATCTAGCATACATTGAATATGAAATTGAATCAATTAAAAAATGGATGAAAAACAAAAAAATTGACTTTAAATTTGAAAGAACATTTTTAAGCTATTTTGAAAATGTCATTTACATCAATGATAAAAAAGAATTAATATATCTGAGCCAGAATTTATTAAAAGATATAGAGCTTCTTAAAAAAGCACCCTTTGAAAAAGCAGCTTTATATGTTTTTAGCTTTGAAAACTGGATAAAGAAAAAAATGCTAGATCTTATGAAAAACTAAAGATGACATGTTTCATTAATTGAAATAAACCTTTTAGCAAATAAGAATCTCTTTTGATAATAAGATATTTCATTATAATTATCAATCACCACTCCTCTATTTGTTGCATGGATCATTTGAAAAGAATGCTGCGTTTTTCCAATAACTAAAGATACATGACCTACCTTGTCAGAATTTAAATTCCTACTTTTAAAAAACAACAGATCTCCTGTGTTAATATCTTCAAAATCAATAGTTTGACCAACACCAGACAATCCATTTGATGATTTACTTAAAAAGATATTAAATTCATTAAATACATAATAAATAAATCCACTACAATCAAACCCATTCTTAGAACACCCCCCATAAACATATTTTGTATTTAAAAACCCTTTAGCATTTTCAATAATAGAATCTAATTTATTATCTGAGACCTGAACATATTTATCACCTCCCTTATAAGACCACACATCTCCTTTTTGTGCAGATAGACTAAAAGCACAAAAAATTATTATTAAAATTAAAATGTGCTTACCTGTATTGTTCATGGCTTTTGAGTAAATGAGGAACCGCTGAAAATAATTTTACTATCAGAAAAATCTGAATCAATGAGCTTTTTGATTTCTGTAAGAACTCTTTGATCTGGATCAATCATAGGGATACCCTCTCCTATTTGTTTAATTGAGACTATATTACCACTAATGAACTCCCCTTCTTTGTTTACATTCACCTCAACTATTGGAGCAATGCCATTTACCCCCTTTAAATTAAATCTCTTATAAGTACAAAAATTCCCTAAAGAATAGCAAATCAATCTATCCTTATAGATCTCCATTGCTCTAGACACATGAGGACCATGACCAAAAACAATATCAGCTCCATGATCTATAACTTGGTGTGAAAATTGATAAACATTTCCTCTGTTCTCGCCATAAAAATATTCAGTCTTTTTAGTGACATGAGTTTTAGAAGCCCCTTCTGCTCCTCCATGAAAACTTACGATAACTATATCACAAAAAGAATCCAATAATGCTACAATACGATTGGCATTATCTTGATTTGTTATTTTAACTGTTCCATTATTAGGTGCAAAAGCACATAATCCAACTTTTAAATTATTAATAGTTACTGTATCCCAAGGAATAGACTCAAGTCCAGCAAAACAAAAACCTTTTTCATTTAATACATTTACGGTATTAGTTCTACCCGTAGACCCAAAATCACCTACATGATTATTAGCAATAGACAAAAGATCAAATCCAGCATCCTTTAATTGATCAATTAAATATTCTGGCTGTCTGAAAGCATAACACAAAGAAGGATCTGAACATTTTTTAACATTCCCTCCGGAATTAAGTACAGTTCCTTCTAAATTTCCAAAAGTTACATCAGCACTTTTCAAAACATCTTCCACATTTTTAAGAAGTCTCGTGCCTTTTGGAGGAACATAAGTATCAGAAGGGTAATTAGTACCCAACATCATATCACCTACACCAATAACCTTATAATTATCAATAGATTGAGCTATTATGAAACAATTAATACATGTTAAAATTAAAGTGCAAATAAATCTCATGTCTAAAACTTAATAAGTCAACAAAATTAATACATAATAAAATATGAAAACATCAAAATAAAAAAGTAATTAACATTCACCTATTTCTCAATAAAACAAGCATTTATTTAGACTAAGAATGTCAGCTATCAATAAAACACATACCTAAACAACTATAAGTTTTATAAGGTGTTTTTAGATCAATAAATTTTATTGCTATTATGAAAAACATTCAATTCTTATTATTTACTCTCATCTTTATATTGATTTATCAACATCATATCTCTCAAAATTTTACTTCTTCAGACCTACCTATTATAATCATTAATACTAATGGCAATGAAATTATAGATGACCCTAAAGTTGCTGTAGATATTGGAATTATCGACAATGGACCTGGAAACATCAATAACATTACAGACCCTTTTAATGATTACAATGGTCATTGCGGAATTGAGTTTAGAGGGAATTCTACGCAAGGGTTTGATAAAAAAAACTATTCTATTGAGCTCTGGACTTCTCAAGGAATTGACACAAGCGCCAATGTTCTTGGTCTACCAAAAGAAGAAGATTGGATCCTTCATGCAAGCCATGTAGATAAAACATTTATAAGAAACGTACTATCTTATGATATATGGAGTCAAATTGGTTATTGGGGTGCTAAAACTGTTTTTTGCGAATTAGTTATAGATGGAGACTACAGAGGATTATACATATTAATGGAAAAAAACAAAAGAGATAACGATAGAGTTGACATAGCAAAATTAGATACAGACGACAATGCTGGTGATTCATTAACTGGTGGATATATTGTAAGACTCGATTGGCCTGAAGGAAATGGGTTTTATTCAAATTATAATTCCCAAGATGGTACTAACTTTTATTATCAATATTATTATCCAAAGTCTAACAATATAACTACTCAACAAGACGCTTATATTCAATCGTATCTCAATAGCTTTGAAAACGCATTATATAGTGGGAATTTTCAAAACCTTTCCACTCATTACATGAACTACATAGATATTTCCACCTTTACAGACCTTTTTATTATCAATGAATTATCTAGATCTGTTGACGCTTATAAATTAAGTTCCTATATGCATAAAGACAGGATTGACAATGGAGGATTATTAAAAGCAGGACCCATTTGGGATTTCGACCTGGCTTATGATAATGCAGAATATTGTGGAGGTGAAGATGAAACTGGATGGACCTATTTACAGGCAGAAAGCTCGTGTGATGATCTAATGCTAATGCCAATGTGGTGGCAACAATTCATGACCGATCCAATTTTTGTTAATCATTTAAAATGTAGATGGGATTATTTAAGGCAAAATATTTTGAACACCTCAAACCTTCATGCTAAAATTGATGCATGGGTAGCCCAAATTAATAATGCACAAAACAGAAACTTTCAAAGGTGGCCAGTGCTAGGTGTAGATTTATTCGCACAACCGCACCCACTACCAACCACATACAATGAAGAGATCAATGTCCTAAAAGCGTGGCTTACAGACAGAGTTAATTGGTTAGATAATAACATCCCAGGTGATTGCAGCCAAAACATAGTAGGAAATGAGGATATTATTAATCAACCTGAATTAATTGTTTTTCCAATACCAGCAAACGATCATCTTTACATAGAATCAAAAAACAACACAAATATTATTAGTTATACAATAACAGATCTTAATGGGAGAATTATTTTGAATAAAAATGTTCATGAGAAAATAATAAAAATCTCAACTAATCATCTTTCTGTAGGGACTTACCTTTTAAGTGCAACGCTTGAGAACAATAGGATAATTAAAAAGATAGTGATCCAATAAATGCATTTATTTATTTTTGCAGGCAACAAATAGAATAAGATGAAAATCCTTTTCCTTCAAACTGGTGGTACTATAGATAAAGACTACCCACATACATCCAAAGGATGGGCTTTTGAGATCCATGAACCCGCTGTTAAAAGGATCCTAGAAAAACTGAATCCATCATTTAACTATGAGATAAAAACTGTTTTCAAAAAAGACAGTCTTGAAATTAATGATAATGACAGAGAGTTTCTATTATCGACTTGCTCTAATGCAAATAGTGATAAAATCATTATTACTCATGGAACAGACACGATCATGGAAACAGCTGAATTCCTTAATAAAGTTCAAAACAAAACAATTATACTTACTGGCGCTATGAGGCCAGAAAAATTCACTGATTCTGATGCTGACCTTAATATTGGAATGGCTTTAGCAGGAGTTCAGTCACTTCCTTATGGAATATATATCTGCATGCATGGAGTGATTGACAAACAAGAAAACATTGACAGAGACTTAGAAACAGGACAATATATTATAAAATGATTCCAACTAAAGAAGAGCTAATTATCTCAAGAGATAGAATTAACCCATACATTCATCAAACTCCTGTTCATTCATCTGTTATGATCAATGAAATTATTGGTCTAGAAGTATTTTTCAAATGTGAAAACTTTCAAAAAATGGGAGCGTTTAAGATGAGAGGAGCTTCCAACGCAGTACTCAAATTAACTCAAGAACAAAGAGACAAAGGAGTCACCACACATTCATCAGGTAATTTTGCTCAAGCAGTGGCATTAAGTGCTAAACTAACAAACACAAAAGCCACAATCGTCATGCCTAGCAATGCTCCAGAAGTGAAAAAGAAAGCTGTTATAGGGTACGGAGCAACTGTTATAGATTGTGAGCCTACTCTTAAGTCTAGAGAAGAAACAGCACAAAAAGTAGTCAATGAATTAGGTGCTACTCTTTTACATCCCTACAACTGCTATGATGTGATTGCTGGAAATGCATCTGCTACTTTAGAATTGATGGAACAAACAAATGGTTTAAATGCAATTTTCACTCCAGTTGGTGGTGGCGGTTTAATTAGTGGTACTGCTTTAGCTGCTCATTATTTTTCTCCAATAAAAGTATATGGTGCAGAACCTTTAGGAGCAGATGATGCTTATAGATCATTTAAAACTGGTAAGCTGATTCCAATGGTCAATCCAAAAACTATTGCGGATGGTTTAAGGACCAGCTTAGGCAACAAAGGTTTCGAGATCATAAAACAGCATGTGGTAGATATTTATACTGTTGAAGAGCAAGACATAATCAATGCCATGAAATTGGTCTGGGAACGAATGAAAATCATTATTGAACCTTCAAGTGCTGTTCCTCTAGCAGCTTTGATCAATCAGAAAGAAAAATTCAAAGGTCAAAAAATAGGTATTATTATTTCAGGCGGAAATGTTGACCTAAAGCATAACTATTTCAAATAACAATTACCTTTCTGAAATTACTTTTTTAGTTATTCTCCCATTAGGCGTATTAAGATGTAGTAGGTATACCCCTTTAGAAAGGTGATTATTTCTCCAGCTTAATTGATGCATCCCCGCATTTAATTCACCTAAATCTCTAACCTCTATTTGCTTTCCTAATAAATCTGTGATCAATAATTCTACTTGCATTTTATATTCAATTGAAAAGTCTATGTAGATCATTTCTTTAAAAGGATTAGGGTAAATATTTAATCCTTTAATAAAGGAAATATCTTTTATACTTGAACCGCCACAATTAACTGTGATAGACTGAGTTAAAGAATCACAAATATTACCTAAGCTATCATAAGCATATAGACTTACAGAATAAGTGCCAGAAGCTGAATAAGTATACGTTGGATCTGTTAAAGTAGAAGTAGGTCCTCCATCACCAAAATCCCACATATAAGTCAATAATCCAGTAGAATTATTCACGAAATAGACCATGCATCCATTTACAGAATCTGGATATGCATTAAAATCAGCATCACAGATTAGCGGAATGCAGGAAATTAAAACTGTGTAGATTCCAGTACATCCATTTGAATCTATCACATTAATAACATGAGTACCAGACCATAAACCAGTAAAAACATTACTAGATTGATAACTTGTTCCCATATCTATACTGTATTGATAGGGAGGTGTACCTCCGGTTACCTGTACAGTGATTGTACCATCATTCGCTCCACAAAATGACTCATCTGTAGCAGTAGCGGTAACAGTAGGTGCTGATGAACTAGTCAAAGTATAAGTTGCAGTGGAAATACATCCTGTAGAATCTGTAACTGTTACTATATAAGTACCTGCACATAATTGATCGAGATAAGATGTTGTCTGACCATTGCTCCACATATAAGTATAAGGAGGTGTACCTCCATTAGCAGATACAGATATATAACCATTGCATAAATTACATCCCGTGGGATCGGCCAAAGAATCATTAATAGTAAAATTACAAGGTACTCCGCAATTCACACTGACGAATATATTTATAGAATCACATATGTTTCCTAAGCTATCATAAGCATAAAGGCTTACTGGATAGGCTCCTGACATAGTATAGGTATGTGAAGGGTTATTTTGGTTAGAAGCACCTCCATCTCCAAATTCCCAATAAAAGTAAGATGCCCCTGTTGAGTTATTCTGAAAATTAATAATACAACTATCAATTGAATCTGTAGCATAGGTGAAATTAGCTATACAATTAGATACAATTGTAATAACAACTGTGTACATAGAAGTACATCCATTAACATCTGTAACTGTTATTACATATACTCCAGCACTTAAGCCACTAAATATATTTGATGATTGTGATGTAACCCCACCATCTATACTATAAATATATGCTGGAGTTCCACCAGTCACATTAACAGTGATTTCAGCATCATTGGCTCCCACATAAGATTCATCTACAACATTGGCATTTACGATCAATGGGTTACATGGGACATCCACAGTAATAGTATCCAAACAGCCAACATTATCGATTACAGTTACTAAATATGAACCACAACATAAATTGGTTGCAGTAAAAGTAGTAGCTCCATTAGACCAATTTATAATATAAGGAGCTGACCCTCCGGAAACAAATACTTCTGCAGATCCATCACATAAACTAGCACAGGAAGGCATTATAACAGAATCCGATAAAGAAAGATTACATGACACATTACATCCAGTAATTAATACGGGTTGACAAACTGTATCGCAAATAAATCCAGAAGCATCATAAGCTAGCATACAAACATTGTAGGTACCATTAAGCATGTAAGTATGAGTAGGGTTTTGTCCTAATCCTATGTTTCCATCACCAAAATCCCAAGTATATGAACTGGCACCAGAAGCAGTAAAAATAACATCACAAGATGAACCTGTTACAAATGTGTGCTGAAAAGATGCATTACATATACTTCCAGATCCACAACTTACATTAATGGTCTGAACAGCAGAATCACAAAAGTTTCCTGTATTATCATATGTATATAATTTAACATTGTAATTCCCTGCAGTAAAATAAGTATGGCTAGGTGACGCTTGTGTAGAAAAACCTCCATCTCCAAAATACCACTTACATGAAGAATAGTTCATAGAGGTATTAGTGAAATCTATTGTACATGAGTTGACAGGGTCGGGTGCATGAGTAAAGCTAGAAGTACATTGAGCTTTAAGCTGATCATTAGAAAATAAAAAGAATGATATAAATAAGGACAATAAATTAATAGTCCTGAAAATATTTGGGGCAGTTTTCATGGTTAATTGGGTTAAAAGTTTTAAGTACATTATTTATGAAACAAATAGCTTCATTTACTAAAGTACTCTACTAAAAATAGAAAAAAAATTTATATATCACTAATCGACCTGTTGTAATATATGCTCAATCAAAAGAAAGTATGATGAGATTAAAAAAATTAGTTCTTAAATTAGTAAGATGTTTATATGGAATATTGCATTGAAAATTCTTGTATTATCAAGCTTTTTATTGGTGTTTTCTGCTTGTAATACAGAAAAAGATAACTCAAAGATAGATTCCCAAATTGAGAACACCAATAATGAAAATTCTAAATTAACCTGTCCTTATTGCAATTCCATATTTATTGAGACCTTACCCAATGAATATTGTCTTATAAAGTATACATGTGCTAAATGCAGTAAAAATATATATCCTAAAGAAGGAGATTGTTGTGTGTTCTGTTCATATGGAACACATAAATGCCCTTCTATTCAAGAAAAAAATCAATAATTATGAAAAAAATAGATGCTCTTTTAAATGAATATGGCGAAAGCCATCAAAACAAAACCAATAAATTAATCCACTGGCTTTGTGTCCCATTAATATTTTTTAGTATTGTAGGTTTAGTATGGTCAATTCCTCAGGGGCCACTTGACAAAATCACTCTTTTTGAATACAATTATATCAACTGGGCAACGCTATCCTTATGTCTAGTGTTAGTGTATTATGTTTCATTATCTATATTATTAACCCTAGGGATGACTGTTTTTTCAATAGGCTGTTTATATTGCACTAATGTATTAGAGAACTTAATTTATGTCAATACCATACAAATGGAACTATGGCAGATCTCACTTATCATTTTTGTAATTGCCTGGATCTTTCAATTTGTTGGTCATAAAATCGAAGGTAAAAAACCTTCTTTTTTCAAGGATATACAATTCTTATTGATTGGACCCGCTTGGCTCATGCATTTCATATACAAAAAGCTAAACATCCCCTATTAAATTCAATCATGAAAAAAAATAAAAAGACAACACTGTTATTGATTGCTTTTACCTTTATTTCTAATTATTTAATTTCTCAAAACACTGTTTGTTTTACAATAGAATCAAACACAAATACAGGATTGGCTTTTTCAGGTTTTAGTAAATACGTAAATGTGTTAGATTGTTTCGATGTATATGCAGAGTCAAGCATATCCGATGAAAAAGTACTACATGCTGCTGCTGTTGCTGCAGAGCTACTTGATAATAATGAGGATGGAATAGTAGATGACCCACTGCTAGAAGCAGAGCTTACATTGAATGGTGCGTTGATCCCTATATTCTCAATAGATGGAAGCATTGCTGAAAACAATTTTTTCAATTATTATAATGGAAATGGAGCTGCTGCTGTCCTCTACAATAATGAAATGAATCCTAATCAACCTGGTCACTGGGGAAGCGATGCTACAGTAGAAGAAGTAATTCATGTAATTAATGCAATTGGTCATACCAATATTTATCCTTCTGCTTTTACTCCTTCACCTAACTCATCTTTAATGTCTGCAGCCATGGATGTTGCACGTGGGGGTCAATTCTTATCTATACCAGCATCTTACCCAGCTGCTGCTTGGTATCATTACGATGATGCCACCTGTGACTACCAATGTATGGCTATAGAGTACATGTATTGGTCGATTGTATCACTAATGGGAATTCTAGATGACCCAACAACATGCACAGGAATTGCAAATGAATGGGAGCCCTGCTCACCTACTCTATTCCAAAGTACAGACACTTTAATGTATAATTTAATAACCGATCCACAATATAGCCTTCCTCAATTGGCGCCAGATGGTAATTATTGTCCAGCTGGAATGAGTATTATTCAAAATAATTTAGATCCTATTTATTTATATCCAAATCCATCAAATGGAGTGCTTCAAATTAACAGCGCTAATGATAAAATAAATTGCATAGAGGTTTTCAATGCTCAAGGTGTGTTAATTGATAGAAGACATCCAGGTATTACTAACCCCAAAGTTAATCTAGAGCAGCTTTCAAATGGTGTTTATTTTATTTCTATAAACCAGACCAATAATAGAAAAATCATCATCAATAAATAGTTCTTACTCAATTGATGATTGGTATATTTGCTAAAAATCGATTGGTGAACAGAAAATTCCTCACTCCTTCCTATTTTACACTGTATTTGATTA
>Ga0206679_10000704_pt1 | contig 28117 bp, 26 predicted proteins | sample M110012015metaG_FD_155464 | JGI IMG/M metagenome (GOLD analysis project Ga0206679, IMG submission 155464) | Ammonia-oxidizing marine archaeal communities from Monterey Bay, California, United States - M1 100m 12015 | ecosystem: Environmental > Aquatic > Marine > Intertidal zone | place: USA... | reverse complement strand
TTTTTGCATACCCTTCAGTCATAAGCATAACATGCCTTTTTCATAAATCCCCTAGCGCCTTCTAAAACCTTTTTCATGAAGATGGGGGCAACCTTTGATAAGCCATATTGCCTTCGGTACTTTTACTTTCCGAGTTTTAAATAACGTTTCCAAGCCTTCATCAGGGTTCTCCACCTTTCGCTAATCAACTAGCTTAATCCATGTACCTTCCTCTGGAGACCCTGTCGGATAATAGCCATTAAGAAGACGAAGTGTTTCTTCGGGAAAATTGGGGATTTTGCTAGATTGAGCTACTACAGAAAAATCAAAAAACTCGCTTGCCTGCACGTACTTGATTTTCAACTCACTACCAGCGACAACTTCTCCTTGCTGTATTGATCGGAAAGATCTAATTGCGGCCAAAAGCATTTCGTCGGTTGCCTCAGACTCAGCACCTTCACCAATTTCGCCGCGAAATGTAAACGCTCGAGGCCCTAAGTAAATAGTCGCCACTCGCTCCATTTTTCCAGTATCCGGGTTTACTGCCACACCAGTATGACCTAACAATCGAAATTGAGAGAGAAGCTCAGATTTTTGCAAATTTTCAATGCCCATGTTGTCTCTAATAAAAACACGTGGTTCGATATTTTCCTGCAAGCGTTGGGCTTCAATTTTCAAGCTGCCAACATTGCCTCCGCTAGCAGTCACCGTTGTAGTCGTCTCTATAACATTCCAGCCATCGGGGAGCACCAGTGTGTAACCTAATAAATCCTGATAATAGCGATTGCGCTGATCGGTTCGTTGGGAGGCATTGCTCTGTCCAACGATAAGCCCATCGAGCTCTTCTCTAAAAGTATCATTGTCGGTTTTTGCTACGCCAGTTCCTTCTAACTGGCCAACTTCAGAGATAGCCTCCTGAAGCCGTCGATCATTCCGCGGGTGCGTTGCAAATAAACCGTGATAACTTCCGCCACCACCAGTAACACGCCGGTTAAAGTCTTCCTGATTTTTAAGAACAGTGATAACTTCAATCATTGCTGCAGGATCGTATCCTGCATTCACTAAATATTCCGCTGCTAAACTATCAGCCTCTAACTCTTGCTCTCGGCCAAAACCGCTAAGCCCCGTTTGTGCCCAGATAGAGGCGACCTCGCTGATTTGTGAAGCCGCATAGCCGCTACCTGTTGCTATACCGGCGACCAGTCCACCTGCGACTGCGGCTCCGCGAGCGAGCGCGCCTCTAGCCTGCTGCTGAACTGCATGCCGTGCAGTAATATGGGCGATTTCATGGGCAAGTACTGCTGCTAGGTCGGCTTCTGAGTTCATGTAAGTTAACAAGCCGCGATTCACATAAACATAACCTCCAGGTAATGCGAACGCATTAATTTCTGGGCTATCTATTACATGGAAATGATATTCAAGATTGGGGCGATGACTAACCATAGCCATCTTGTTACCAATTTCTTTTACATAGGCAACGAGTTCTTCATCTTCAAAAAGCGACATGGAGCTCATTACTTTTTCGTGTTCTTCTAGGCCTATTTCCTTTTCTCGATTTTCTGTCATCAATACTAAGTTGGCTCCACCAGTAGCTGGATTGACAGCACAGCCAACAAGAAAAGGTAACAATAATACCGATACGATTAGCGCGACGGAAAAACTATAGTTTATTTTAGTCATCAGTAAATCCGACCATTAGAAGGACTCAATATTTTTAATAGTGCCAATTATCTTTCTTTAATGCAGTTTGCGTATCTAACTACCATTTACAAAATCTTTGAGTTGAATTGCTAAACGGCTACACGCATTTGCTTCAACCCGGGCTAGCAGTGGAATTGGTATTACAAGTGCCGGCAGATAGGATTGTCCAGTAGCGTCAGCATTTATTGTTCCGACATTTTTCAGAGAACCGACATCCCATACGCGCGCATTGAAATTAGCATCGTCTTCCCAAGTGCCAAACCCAAAGCATCCGCCACCGGCCGGACCAACAGTGCAAGAAATTGAACCGGTACGGCCAGAGGTTTCTGTAAAACCATCAACCCATACGATGTAACGAATTCCGTAGTCATTCATTTTGTTTGCGACTACATCTTCAGCCATGAGCTGCTCTAAATCACGTGTTCTTAGTGGTGCCGTACGAGGTTCGAACCAAGGAAACATCGAATCGATAAATTCCTGCTCAGGAACTACGCTTATCGCATTCTCGCCGCGTTGCATGCGATCACCAACACACTCAACGAATCCAGAATCTGTTTCGTAATCGCTAGCCTGCCTACGCCCTAAAATTACAACAGATTCGTCAGTTTCAATTCCGGTTTCACCTTGGCGAAATTCATCCACTGTAGTGCTGGTGCACGCAGCAAGTATACTCGCAATAAAAAATGCGACACCGACATTTACAATTTGCGCTTTTTTTATAGTGCTCATATTGATGCCCTCTTGAGTACCCCGGTCTAGAGGTTTCTTAGCCATTCACTTACTTCCGGCACTTGAGAAAAGCTCAATGAGAAACTAGAAGCGAGATCTCGTAATGCCACAACGGTAGCTCCATTAATCCCGTCCTGTACTGAGCGGAAAGTTGCCGTCGGTGTCTTCCCATAGGATGTTAAGACCCAATCCGCAATATAGTCACCTTCGGTTGTAACTAAGCGCATGTTGTATTTTATCCAGACTTCATACACATCAAGCTTGGTCTTTGCTGGCAGTGCAAGTTGAAATTCCTCAATTACGGGAGCAAACACTGCGTCAACTTTTTGTTCGACGGCGTCTTCCATAGTATCCACGTTAACGACCCGATCAAACATCGCGGGAAGCACAGCGTTGAACAATCGAATATGAGATTGGCCGCTCTCTATGTTTATTTCCTCGCGCCCGGTTTCGCTGTACTCCATATATGCGAATTCACGCAGAGCGTCTTCATAAATAACCGCTACGGACAACGGCATTTTGTTTACGTTCGGAGTAGGGAAATTGCCTTCTATGACAACATTGCTAGCGCCACAAGCGGAAACTAGCAGGAGTAGTAACGCAGCGCCAAACCTGTATAGGAGAGCTTGTATTGTCATGTTCGGCTGATTCATCGCCATTTCCTTAAAATTCTTATACCGTGTAATTCTAATACGCCAAATCACTGATAATCGTTCAACCCTACAAATGTACCACCATTTCGCTGCGTCATCTCCCGCATTAGAGTGGAATATCGGTAAACACTTTGCTGAAATCGTCTAGGGCCCGCGAAAATGACAGGAAAACCTATCCCATGAATTCTTACCAGGCGATCACCATTCTCATCCTCAACATTAATGCGATCTATGGTTTGAAGAACATTTTGGATCGATCCGCCTGGCTGAAAATCATCCCCGAGCACATAAATACTTATGTTTTTATCATACTCATAAAACGTGTCTATGGCCCGTGTCACACCTTCTACAGGGCTGCTGTTGCTGTAGGGGTTCCAAGACCTTAAAGTCTGAATAATCTGACTGCGTCTACCTGGAGTATCCGGGATCCAGTCTCCGCGGTAAGATTCGAACATGTAGTCACCCATGTCATTCATTACCTGGATTCCTTTTACTTCAGGATATACATCCAAGGTATCTCTAATGACACCAAGCATTTTGTCCCAACTTGGGTTTTGAAACATGCTGCCAGAGGTATCGATTACAAAAATAATGTACTCGCTGTCGACAGGAACACCGCCAATAGCATTGTTCTCGGGGGCTCGCGTGTTGGCAAGCAAACGTTGCATTTCTTCAGTGAGAGATTGTTGCGCCAGAACCAGGCGGCCAAATTCATCCGTGGTTTCATCTGACAACTCTTTAGTTGTACTGAATTGACCCTCAATGTCATTCAAGTCACGGCGCAACCTGGCAATACGATCCTCCATTGCAGAGAGTTGCTCATGCTTGGCATTTAGCTCACGGTTTAAGATCGTAGTTTCTCCTCTAATCTCAAACAGTTGCTCCTGCAGTTCAGCAACCACGCCCGCTGGCGTAATGTTTTCTACATATTCCAAGGTAGTTGGTGCCGAAGACTTGGTGATCATTAACAGAATAATCATCGCTCCAAACCCACAGGATGCGACATCTAGGAATGAGACTGTAAAGGAATCGGTTTCTCTGTTCTTACGATTTGCCATATTTATTTTTTAACGCAATCGTTGAGTCAATTTACAAACATTATTCAGCCCATTTCTGCCAGTACTTATAGCCCTTCCAGCTAAGGCCAATCTTTCGAAGGCGTTAAAAAAGAGCCTTTCGTATATTGCGCCAACTGCCAGTAAATAGCTGCAGCACTTGGATCCCCTTCCAATGGCATCAATATGACATTGACCGGAATTGACTGAGGTAATTCTTCAACTGCTTCCTCAAATAATTCCGCCCGGTCTGCGGGTGTTATCAGAGAACCTCTGGCACCCCGGTCATCAAGGGTAGGTAAGCCGTCGGTAATTAGGAAAATATTATCTGGCCTAGGTGACATATTTGCTACTGCCCGAAATACCTGGGCCATATTTGTGCCATTGTTCGGCACTATGTCTTTTACGTTATCAATTACCTGATTAAGTTGGTCTCGATCCGCAACCTCTAACCACCTATCTTCTGTACCAGGCAGCACGGCTTTGTATTCAGTGTTGAAATTCCACATTTGATATTGGCTGGTGATGGGTAACTGGGTACTCACCCAGTCCACAGTATTGACAACACGTTGCCATTTTGGCGCATTGCGCTTGCGCTCGTCATCCATATTGCGTGTGCGAATGATATTTACGATAGTGCTATCCAGCATACTGGCCGAGCTGTCTATGAGCACAAGAATTCTTTGGCCGCCGAGAAATAAGCCAGAGAGATACTGACGATTCCCATCCCCTAGAAATTGACGAACACTATTGCCTTCCTGTTCGAAGGCGCTTGCCTGCAATCGCAATAACTCATTTTCCAGAGTCTCTATATCTGAACGAAGTTGAGCCACGTCTTCGACGCTGGCCATACTGTTGTTTTCAAGTGCAGCGAGTTCCTGCAAGAACGTGTCTATTTGCTCCAAGACCTGGCGCGCAAGACCTTCCGCCGCGACTACCTCAAGATCGACATCAGAAAGAATATTGCGAACTCGAACCAAACCAAGCTGACCTTCCTGAATTTCTTCTTCCAACAAATTTATTTCTGCAGTCAGGTCTGGGCTGGTTGCTTCTGGAGAGACGGAGCTAGCATGATCCAAGATTAGAAAAATAAGAATCACAGCGCCAAAGCCACAAAACATGACGTCAAGAAAGGCTAAGCTTAATGGATTAACTTTGCGTCTGTTTGATTTACTATTACTAGCCATCGTTAACCTGAATCAGATTTATTTCGTCACCATTGCTTTCAAATTGGATACAGTCACCCAGCTTCAGTAATTGCTCTCCTGTTACTAGATTATCGTTCAAAAATACTTTCTGCACCCCACTATTGAGGTAAACACCCTCCTCGCGCAGCTCAATTCGACACAGAGACTCTGGCAAATTTTCTATGTCCATGACTAGCGTATTTATGTCCAGCGACTTTCCATTCAGTACTGGCTTGTTCTTAATTTCAAGCTTATCAATTGCAATAGCGCGATTAGCATAAAGTGCATGAGTCGGGTTATCGCCTCTGTCGCTATTTATATTTTCATTTTGCTTAGTCGGTTTAATTCGATCTAATTTTGCTAACGGCAGTCTGCTAACGAGATGAATGCCTCCCTTCGCAGTAACGATGTGAGCTTGGTTCTGATGACAAGCTTCGTTAACTAAATGATTTTTAACTACAACGAAATTTTCCGTAGCATCGGTAGACGCTAAAAAGCCAGGAAGGTCTGCGATGGCTTGACTGAATAAGATATCAACATTGCTGCTATCAACTAATGAATTAATCTGTTCATTGATTTTTTTGTAATATTCATTGAGATTCCTTATCAGGCTTTCTCTCGGAAGTTTAGCAGTATGTATGGCGCTTTCGCTTTTAAGCTCCAGTAAGAGTGTTTTTTCTTTCTCGTCCTGCAATAACCACGAAGGTAACTCATTATAGAGCTGTTGCTCAGATTCAGCGTTATGTTGAGGGTTAAAACGACACTGCTGAATAAACATGTCCGTTGCAATTTGCATCATTAAATTCATAAAGTTCTGACTGCCAACTCCAGGAATCTGAATAACACCATCGGTCCTGAGATGCTCATCAACAAGTGTCAGTTTCGAAAGTACTACCTGATGCAATTGGATATCAGCATAGACAATTTGTTCTCTTTCGGAGGATACCAGTGCTGCTGCTAACGCAGAATCAACAACACCAATCGGCGTAAAAGGACACTGTTGTGCAAGGCCTAATAGAATGGCTAACTGTGGTCGAGTAAAGTTACCTGGCACTGCAAAAATAACGTCTGCATCAATCTCGCCGGCATCGGCCAGGTGCATTAATTGAGCATATGCCAGATCAGCATAGTGTCTAACTTTTTTGCTGTGAGAAATGGGCTCTAGACTCAGATCGCACCAATACTTGCTAAAGCTGTTGGTTGGTCGCAATCGTGCTTGTCGTTCCGCAGATTCCCCCACCTCGAGTTTGTCATCTGCTGCCAATGCAAATCCGGGGCTCTCTAAGATGACGCCACTCTCATCACCGACCTTAATCTCACGGTCATTTAGCTCTATTACTTTTAATGACATGTATTACTTGCAACCATTTTAGCTATTCGCTTTTTCTGGAACTTGCATATGGCGAATCAATCGTTCATCACAATAGTTTTGACAGTCGAGCACCAATCTATCCTGCTGCAATTGCAATTGATGCAGAAGAAACATTAAGAAAATACTCACAACAAGAGCTACGAATGTGGAATTAAAGGCAACTCCTAAGCTTTGGGTAACTCCCGCAATATCCCCCGCAACGGCCTGATAAGCTTGCCCCAAAGCAGTGCCGATGCCTCGAACAGTGCCCAAAAATCCGATTGAAGGAATTGCCCAAGCAATATAGCGGACAATAGAAAGTTCCGTTTCCATTCGGTCTGCTTCAGTTTCACATGTATCTTTAATGATCGAGGAAACAGCGTGAATGTTTTGTGTGCTTTGAAATCGATGTAGCCCTGCCAACAAAGCACGCGGTAGCAGAAATTCCTTTTCTTTAGGCCCAAGCGCCTGAACTGGTCTGGCGTAGTTGCGAGAATCCTCTGGCAAAATACTCATGCCATCTTGCAGTTTCACCAGCGTCCTTTCGAGTAAAGTTCGTTGTCGCAAGGTGTGTTGAGTCTTCATGCCGATGATAGTAACGGCCCAAAGAAAGAAAATTATGCAAAACTCTTGTTCATAATCGCGAACAATTATGAATACGGAACGCTCCGGTACTATGTCTGGATTTTGTTCCTGCATTAATTGCTGCTGTTCTTGGATTAGCTCTGCATTGGGCCTGATCACCGTCACATAAGTGGCATGCACTATGATAATCACGAAAATCAAAGTACCAATTTGGAAGAGCGCTTCATACAATGAGCCTTGCTTCATAAACTTTTCCTTTTTTATTCGAGCAACCGGTTGTTAGATATCAACCGGAAATGAAACACCCAAGTCCTGGGATATTTGCTCAGTTGGAATGAAACGAGAGTTTGAGTTTTCTACTTCGCTTTCCTCGCCTCCTTCGTCTGCCCCCAGGATCAATTCATCATTGTCAGCGACGCCCAATTCTTCGAGGGTTAATTCTGTATCAATAATCTGCTGTTCAGTTTGAGCTTCCTGTTCCGTGTCAGCGGATTGACTGTCCTGAGCCCCCGCACTTAAGGAAAGCAGTCCAGCAAATAGCAGAATTGTTTTTTTCACGTAATAGCTCTCTTTAGCTAGTGTACTCATAGGTCACTCCAAATAGCGCGCTACTCGGAAACCTACATCATCGCGCGGCTCTTCCCCAAAATCTCGAAAAGACAACCGCATTTCCGTGACTGCACCGTGCGCCCAGCTGGATCCACGAATAGTATGAAACTGTCCCAACTCTGGCCCAAGAGGATCAACTTCAATGCCTATCGAACCAACTGCACCATAAAAGTCATGCACCCACTCCGATACGTTTCCTGCCATATCAAAAATTGCGTACTGATTTGGAGTGAATGATCCAACTGGTGCTGAGGCAAAATAATTGTCATTGTAGTTAAACATGATTTCGCCTAAATAGTTTTGGGCTGTAATATCGGCAAAGTTACCAGCATTTTCTGGAGGCGGAAGCTCATCACCCCAAGAATATTTTAGTTGATTACCACTGCCATCAGTTCGAGCCGTCCATGCCCATTCTGCTTCAGTAGGCAGCCTATAGCCGGTTGTGTTGGAGTTAAATCCAACTACATCTTCTCCTTCTATTTCATAAAAGAGCGGCAGGCTTTCCTGTTCACTAAGCCAATTACAATAGCGGGCTGCCTGGGACCAACTGATTTGCACAGCTGGTTGTTCTTCATTATTCAAAGTAACACCTGAGACAGTACCGGACGAATGCTCTGGATCAAACTGACGATACTCCGTATTTCTTACTTCACGGAAACTAATATAAAAAGGACGATCTAGCTCTATATCACGCAAGTTCTCGTTGGGGCGACGCCCAGCTTCTCGGCGCGAAGCCCCCATGGTAAATGCGCCAGGATAAAAAAGCTTTAGTTGTTGCCCCGTTGCAGTAGTAATCACCGGTTGAATTTGGTCCAGTCGGGCCTGCTCTAAAGATTTCAGAGTAACCCTAATCGCCTGGTCTAAACCTGGTCTAGAGGTAAACTCGCTAGCGTAAGGCACGAAGCCTTCTTTACGAATTTCGATCTTTTGACTAGCCGCCATTAACGCAACAGTTTGATTGGCCAAGCCTCTAAATTCGCCGTTAACGTAAAGTTCTGCATCTTCGGGATGGGCAATCACACTAACATTGGTCAACTCTGGATCTAGATCAATGCTTAGTTCTCTTTCCTGGTTTGGTTCGGTACGAATTGAGGTTCTACTGGATCGATAACCGTTCTTCAAAAATGTCAGGTCATGATTTTGGCCAGGAGGCAAGGCAACCTCCAACGGAGTGAGGCCCTTGTATTCTCCACCGATGGTTACAGCCGCTGCAGAGGGGTTGCTGCGGATAAATACCAATCCATCCGCCGGCTCTAGTTCAACCTGAGGTACCGTGAAGTCTTCGCCGGCGATGACATCAAAATCTTCCTGCCAGGCTTTATGGCCTGCTAGCTTGAGAGTAAGGTCCCGACGACCCTGAATGATCTCGGAATTAACCGGGGTAGTCCCAATCACAACACCATCTAGAAAGACATCTGCTCCAGGCGGGGCCGTTGACAAACTAACCACTGCCCAGGCCGGTTCCAGACTGGACTGATAACGTTGCTCGACTTCTCTTCCTTCGATATCAATGGTTTCGCCATAATCAAGATATCGGTCCATAGAAATGGTCATCTGATGCTGTCCAGGCTCAATAGAAATGTCGACTAAAGGAGTAACCCCAATATCTACACCATCAATTTGTACTCGGGCACCATTTAATTCCATAGTCGCAATTGAAACAATGCCCGGAAGTCTTCGCATTTCAAAGGGAACAGTTTGTGACTGCTCATTAGTAACTAAGAGTTGAGTATTTGTTTCATGATAGCCTTCGTTGGTGAGTTTTATTTCGTAAGACCCAGTCCTGATAAGGTACCTTTGCCCTAAACGAACCCTCAACCCGCCACTAATTTCTATTTGCGCAGTTATTGGATTAACTTCCACAAATACAGATCTCGCAGTTAGAACAAACCAGCCCGCAATGCCTGATAACAAAACAAATACACCAACGACAAAGTGTACTGGCTTGGGTTTAAATGTGACTCGCGGCCCTTTTTCATCATGAGGCGTAAAGTCAATCGGAATTATAGGGCTGGCTGGCCCGCTATTCTCACTAATTTCGATGTCGTCCACTTTCGCATCACCTATTTGTGGCAACTACACGTTCAACACATTGAACAAGAACTGAATCTGGCGTTTGGTTAAATCCAACTACAAATTCTTCACGAACTTCTCTATAGCCTATACGTTTTCCTACAGCAACGTATCTGCCCGGCTTTAAAGATACAATGGTTTGTTCAAACAATCCTAGATTTCCGATTCTCAAAATAGTCACATCTGTCAGGTTGTCAGAAACCATTTGTATATCAAGAGGCACCTGCGAAGTCTCTAATAATAGCTGCAACTTCTGGAGTTGATCGGATATTCGAGCACCAGGATTTTCGATTGCTCTCCCTGTGTAGTAAACGTCTAAGGTTTGTTGGAAAACATCTTGCTCGTAGAATCTATCAGGAGTTTCGATAGCACTAACCAACAGATCATCGAGTTGCGCCCGCTTACTGGCATAATCACGGCCGTTAATCGCAAACACGAGGTTTGCGTCTATTACCAAAGCATTGTCATACTCAACCACTGCCGTATGCCATTGCTCTTGGCTTTCAGCTTCTGTGATTCTTAATTGGATTACTGAAATTTCTACATTCGCTATTTCATTTTCAGTTTGTGTTATTGCCGCACGTGCTTGTTCTTGATTGATTCCCAAACTCGCGGCTCGCTCAAATTCCGCAATGGCTTGATCCGGGTTATCGCTTTCCAAAAAGGCATAGCCTGATGACATTATGAAAGAAAACTCCCGCTGCAAAATTAAACCTGCAACTTCAGAAATTCTCTGTTGAGCATCCTGATTATAACTATCTAAGCTGACTATTTGTCGATAAATAACTTGCGCCGCTTCTAACTCATCATCCTCTAGCAGGCTATCTGCCTCCGCTAATAGTCCAGATACTTCGTCTAGCGCGCGCGCCCTTTCTAAGCCAATTTGCGCAACCTCACTGTCGGGGTCTAAGAGAAGCGCTAGTAAAAACTTGTTTTGAGCCACAAACGAGTCTTGTGCATCAAGGGCGCTCTGAGCATCTACCAAGTTTTGATTCAGCACCACGGGAACCATAGCTTGAATCTCAACTAAATCGTCTCGCCCTTGGGTATAAGATTCAGTTGCTAATTGAAAATCTTGAGTTCGGTAATATTCATCTCCAATACTCGCAACTTCCAACGCGGCGGTATATTCGTTCTGTGCCCATTGCTCTACGTCGAGAAGCTCCAGAACTTCTTGCTGGGTTAAGAGTTCTGCCAGGACGTCTTGTGCTTCTTTCCTTTGTCGCGAACGTTGTGCTTCTTCGAAAGGAGAAATCGTTGACACCATCTCTGCCGGCAATGGCTGCAACTCTGTGACATCAACTCTGAGCTCTAAGGGTAATTCATATTCAGTGACGAGAGCTGGCAATACGAAAATAACAAGCAGGGCAGCAAGCAGTAAACCTGCCACACTAACCCAAATCCAAATAGGGGGACTTTTAGACTCTAACGCTGCAGAGGAATTGACATAAATCTGGTTCTCAGTAAATCCAGATTGCTGCGACTCTTGCTTGTTCTTTTCGACATCTTTCTCTGACATATCTATTTCTGAAGATGGAACAGACCAGTTATTGACGTCTGCTTACAGTTGTCCTACTTCCGCCGCATAAAGATCTGCCAAGATTTCACGCCATTGCTCATACTGCTCTTCCACTGACCCGGTGAGAGTAATTGTACGGTCGTCTAAGTTTATAACTTGAGGTGCCACTTCATTTTCAAGAGACTGGCCGAGTTCTTCAAGCGCTTCCATATGAATTCTTGCTTCGGCTTGTTTATCGAATCCACTTCTAATCAAATAAGCGCCAGCTCCGACTCCAAACGCCCCGCCAGCTTGTGTTGCATAGTTACTGCCTTGAGTTGCGGCAGCCAAGCCACCAACAACAGCGACAGCACCAGCAATAAATCGACGCTTAGCAGAGGCCTCTAATTCTCGTAGTGTTATTGTTTCGTGATAACTCTGTTCACGCCATGAATCATAAGGCAAACGCATCTGCCGAACATATGTTGCGTAATAATCTTGAACCGTATCAATGAACATAAAATCTCGTTCACGAATATCTCGAATTCTTTCCAGCACTGGGTCAGAATCCGCAGGCAACGAGTTAATCTGATAAATCCCATTGCGACTGGATGTTAAGTAGGGATCAAATACATCTGGGGAGAAACGTCGCGCAAACAATATTTCAGAAATTGTTCGAATCTCAACTACCTCTTCGTCAGTAATATTATTTTTTTTCCAGGTCAACAAATCATTGGCTATATTGTTGTACAAAATCTGAAAAGGGTCGCTCTGCTGACGCTGAGATGGATCGTAACTGAACTGGCTAATTTCTTGATCATAAACTTTGGTGTACCAATCTTTGCCCGTTGAATCTGCAACGTGCACTCGCATGCTCATTGATTCGCCATTCGATTCCAGAATAGTGCCCGTAATGTAAACATCCATTGGACTGGAGTGATTAGGCATTAGGCGGACGATGCCCCAATTTGCAGAGCGCTGCAGCGTCTCTGCTAATAGGTAAGGCGCATAACGTGATTCCGCAACTCTGACCTGATGATTGGTAAGTTCTTCCTGATCACCATCCAACTCATCCAGCCCCGGATCAAACATTGCCACACCAACATCCAACAGCAAGTCCTCGGGCACGCCCTGGCTGTCTCGAACAACCGGTGTGTAAGAAGTTGTTTTGACAGTATGCGTTGCACAGGCGCTTAAAAAAACAGCAGCCGCTAACAAGCCAATTGCATTTTTAGCAAGGAATCTCATTGCTCTTCACCTTCACTAATACCTGTATAGTTTCTGTACTCATCCCAAAGCGCCTCACGCAATTCCAGGTCAGGCTCACTCATTGCAGCCTCTCTTAGCTGTCGAGCAACCACATCATCATCTCTCCCACTGGGAATATCTTCCGGTGGTGGAAAAGTTTCAGTCGGTGGCGGTGGAGAGGAAGATGAAGAAGGGCGCGATGCAGCAACGCCCGAGGGGGCTCCAGCTTCAGCTTCAGGGAGTGTTTGTGGTTGCGCAGAAGTATTACCGCCACCGGCATCTCCTCCCGGCTGCGCGCTGCCTGCAGCATTACTTTCATTCTGAGCTTGTTCTCTTTCACTGAGAATGAAGCCATCAAAGGTTTCATAGCCTCGACGTAGTCTTTCGTCCAATACTTTTGCTCTTTCAACAGAGGTCATTGGCCCAGTGTTCTGAGTTTGCATGGAGCTATTTCCACTTAAAACACTATTTGGCAGCGTATCTAAGCTATAATCCCCACTGGGGCTCTCTAAAAGCCCTCCACCTGAACCAGAGTTCCCACCTTGACCTGAATTTAGATCTCCAGTAGAAATGTCGCCACTGGCATTGCCAGAGCCGGAGGTTGGAGCGCTTCTCCGACCTTGCTGTCCTGCCGGATTACCTTGCCCCTGTTGACTTTGCTGTGCTGATTGCTGCCCCCCACCAGATGCCTGACTTCCAGAATCGCTAGAAGGCACAGAGCTATCACGCGCACCTTGATCCCTAGATTGACTATTCGCCGAACCTCGCCCACTTGTTTGTGGAAAATTCGATGAAGTCTGCGGCATCGGATTATCCCTATTGGCTTGGGCTTGAGAGCTGCTCTGGGCTCCCTGCGAGCGCTGGGAAGAGCTACCGGAGGGCGACGGGTTCGATCGAGAGCGGCTACTACTGCTCGAAGATGGCATTGACGGCGATGATTGTGACCTCGAGCTAGAACTGCTTGATGATGGCATCGATTGCGAGCTTTGTGAGCTCGGGCTCGAAGAAGAGGGCATAGATGGCATACTCGCAGAGGATGAGCTCTGACTCGAGCTTTGACATGCCAGAAAGCTTAAGCTGATTCCGCTTAGCAAAACTATCTTAGGCAGTATCATAGTAAATTTTTTCATAGATTTAACTTGGATTTGAAGCAGCTCTAAATTGCACTCCATTTTTCGTGATTTTAGCTACTTTTTCTCGACATTTTCGATTTATAGGTACATATCAAAACAAATAGTCGAAATTTATAAGTCACTGAAAATGTGCAGCTTAATTGTAATCCAGCCCCCTTTACCTTTGCTTAACAATAGAACAGCTAATCATTGGATGCTACATCTTACTACTGAAAATTAGTACCAATACCTGTAGCGAAACACCTGTCCATTAGTACGTTCCAGCTTTCCTTCGACTAGCATAGGTCGAAACGTCGAAGCCCGGACTTCACGGCGTAATTGGGAAAGCCTATATGCGTTTTCTTCTGTTTCTTCAGATAGAACTTCTATGTTTCTGGGTCTACCGGCCCCAGTAACATCAAGAGAAATATCCGCGTAAGCGTGGCTTAAAGTATTCCGACTCTTCGCATCGCCAGCGCTCATCTTCAAATTGCGAGGATCTTCTGCAAAGGTCGGCAGCAACACTACCTGGCCAAATAGTTTCTTAATTAGCTCGTCGCCATTTTCTTCAGAAGCTAATAATTCCCATGCCTGCAGATAAAAGTCATCTGCCGTTCGGCGCCGATCAAACATCAAGAACCAATCAGCTAAGTGAGTAATCGCTTCAGCCATCGCGTAGGCATTATAAGGCTTTGTGGATTGGTAACTTACGATATTTTGCAAGGCAACTACACCGATATTATAGCCCTGTGGCAAGATGGACTTGCGCTCATTTAATTGTTGTCGCAATACTTCCTGGCCGTTTCTATATTCGGGACGATCAACTTCCATTGTGTATTGGGGATAACGCGAGACCTGATACGCAGAGATAGCAAGATTTCGAAGGTAGCGGGTGAAGCGCTCATCGTCCCTGCCAAAATGCACCTCTACCATGCGGACAGCGGTGCTATAGAGCATTTGGGCACTGCTTAAGCGCACTCCCAAAGCAGCACCGTAGCCAATATTAAAAGCTCGCATGTTCCATGATGCTAAACGGTCTAGCACTGGAATAATGCGAGGATCATTTGTTCCGTAGGCCTTCTGTTGCACAAAAAATAAGTAATTGTTGTACAGATCTGTGTTTTCCCAGTCTCCAAGCGCCAAATAGCTCTCGACCATTTCCTCAACCATCGGAATTTGATCAAGCGTGTGAAGGCCGTTAGAAATACGATTGATATGAACCGCACGATCAAATGCTTCGATCGCACCTATATGATTTCCTTGTTGTTGCTCGAGATCCCCAATGGCAGCCAGTTGCTCGGATAAACCGCTGTCCCACGCACCCCCGAACCCTTCCAGAGAATCTACGTTTTCTGAGTATTCACGAATGCTATTCATTCGGCGGATAAAATCAGGATCATCTTCGGGGTCGAACTCTTCAACTTTTGGCGGTAACTCTGGGAATTGAGGGTCTATACCCGGCTGGATAGTGGCTGGAACTTCAATGTAGTGTACGTTCGCAGGCGCTGGCTCTTCTGCAGGCAAAGAGGCAGCATCTCCTTCCTGGCTATAGAGCTCTTGAGCGCTGATGCTGATAATCACAGCACATAGGCGGATTAATTTGAATGAAATACTGCGCATGATGTTTAGCTTGAATCCGTGATGGATTTTCCTAATTTGTGACGAAATTCGTTCCTGAATACTTGCACCACTTTTAGGAAATGTACTCCTTTTCCCCCGCTATAACTAAAACCCAAGAGCTAAAGAGCGTAGCTGTTATATCACCAGTGAATTTCACGTGTAAACATCTCCAAGCCTATTTAAGTTATTTCCTGAAATCATTAACAGTAAAAATCGACCTGATGCGCTTTTATCATTCAATGGTTTTTGAGAGTAACAAATTGCCGTAATGATCTACTCGTGCTTTCCAATCTGGAGCAACAAAAATCGTTGCAGCATACTCGCTGACTATCGCGGGGCCTTCAAACTCTGTGCCTGTCTGCAATTGGCCTCGGTTAAAAACTTTCGCAGGCTCTTCTGAACCATAGACCTGGATAGATCCAAACTTATCGTTTTCTCCTTCGCAGGAATTTAGTGGAAGCGTAAGCGCTTTGGCAGCGGCAATGACATTTACGCGAATATTGACTATTTCAATGCTTGCGCTCAAATCATAACCATAGCGTTGTTTGTGAAGTGCCGCGAAGGCGGTGCAACAAGTTCGCAAATTAACCCATGGGATATTTAACGTGTAAGATTGACCACGGTAGCGACAATCAGCAGAATATTTCACCTGAAGTTTCGAGCGTGATAAACCTTCATCTATCAATTCACAGCGCCCTTGTTCCGCCAACTCAAAAAACTGTTCTTCAATGTTTTGAGTTACTGCATCTTCTGCATACAAGCTTACGGTCCTAGTGAATTGCCGTCCGCGATCTGCAACCATCATTCCTAAGGCTGACAATACCCCTCCATAAACTGGCACTATCGCTCGCTTCATTTGCATAGCTTCAGCGATTGCACACACGTGCAACCCCCCCGCTCCACCAAAGCTTGCAAGAACAAATTCTGACGGGTCATACCCTCGGTTGACAGAAATGAGCCGAATAGCTTTAGCCATATGCTCATTAGCAATTGTAACAACCCCTAATGCAGTTTCTTCGACCGACATGCCCAATACATTGCTCAATGCCTTAATTACAGACTGAGACTTCGCTAAATTGAGCGTTAGATTGCCTGCCAGAGCGGAGCTCACTAACAATCGACCAAGCACTAAATTTGCGTCTGTAACTGTGGCTACCTCACCACCCTTTGCGTAACAGGCAGGGCCAGGGTCTGCCCCAGCGGATTGGGGCCCCACTTTTAGCATGCCTCCACTGTCCACAAAAGCAATCGATCCTCCTCCTGCGCCAATCGTGTGCATGTCCACCATGGGGACACCAATGGGATAGCGATCTATTTGCCCTTCCGTCGTCGTGTTGATTTTCCCATCAATGAGGGCGACATCAGTAGAAGTGCCCCCCATGTCAAAACTGATTAGTTTTTCGTTTTCAATTTGTCGACCTAGAAATTGAATTGCAGTTAAGCCACCGGCGGGGCCTGACAGTAAGAGATTAACCGCTAAATTTGACGCCCTGTCTGCAGCGACTGTTTCTCCACTGGATTGCATAATTTGTAATGAACACCCCCCTAATTGGTCCCTAAGTAGGCTCAAATACCTGCTTACAATTGGTGCCAGTGAAGCGTTCAACCAAGTTGCTATTCCTCGCTCATATTCCTTATACAAGGGCAAGACAGCAGAAGACCGACTGATAAAAACTGCTAAATCAGAATTCTTTATTGCTGCTTCAAGCTTTCGCTCAAAGACGTCATCTATAAATGAGAAGAGAAGGTTAATTGCTACCGCTTCTGGTTGCAGGCTTGCGATTTGTGCTAACAGTCTGGACACGTCTTCCTCCGTTAACGTATCGACTATCATTCCGTCGGCAGCTATTCGACCGCCGGTTTCCAAACAAAGCTCGGGGGACACGGGTGGCTGAATGGGCTCGAATTCCAAAGCGTATAATGAAGGGCGCGTTTGTCTGGCAAGGCGCAACATATCCTTGAAGCCATGATTTGTTATGAAGACAGTCTTTGCGACTTTGCCCTCCAGAACTGCATTCGTAGCCACGGTGCTGCCGTGAATGACATGAAGATCGCCGCTCTCAAGCTTCCGTGTAAGCCCCAACCCTCGAATTCCAGCTAGAATTGCATGTTCTGGGGCCTCTGGGGTTGATAGGGTTTTATAGATTCTGAATGAAGCTTCTGGGCCAGCGTCAATGCAGACGAAGTCGGTAAAAGTTCCCCCTGCATCTACGCCCAAGATTGTCACGTCTCTTGCTGTGCCCATCATTGCTATCACTCAACTCGATGTGTTTATTGCTAAGACTTTCATTCTCCTAGAGGAAAGATTATAACTGCTGGCTTCTCTCTGACTAGCAATGACCAATAATCTTATTGATCCTGCCTGGAACTTACGTGCCCGAATTACCCGAAGTAGAAACGACAAAACGAGGTATCTCTCCCCACATTATAAATAGACGGGTAGAAGAAATTATTGTCCGTCAAAAAAAGTTACGATGGGAAGTACCGAATAATCTCTCTAGGGATCTGGTTGGAAAAATAATCTTCACAGTAACGCGTCGCGGAAAATATCTACTGTTGGCTAGCGACAAAGGCACTCTGATAATTCACTTGGGGATGAGCGGTAGTCTGCGTATCGTTAATAAAGATCTAATTGCCGAAAAACATGATCATGTAGATGTGGTGTTGGAGAATGGGAAAGCATTGCGCTTTACCGATCCTCGGCGCTTTGGTTGTGTACTTTGGGAAGCGTCCGACATTGATTCACATCCTCTTCTCAATAATTTAGGGCCTGAACCCCTTAATGACGAATTCGCAAGTGACTATTTATTTAAAGCAAGTCGCGGTAGGTCTATCGCTATCAAAGCATTTATTATGAATAGCAAGATTGTAGTGGGTGTAGGCAACATTTATGCGAATGAAGCTTTGTTTCTCGCAGGCATTAACCCAAAACGTCCTGCTGGGAAAATTTCTACGGCCCAGTATGACAAACTTGTACCGAGTATCAAAAGAATCTTGAAAGGGGCAATTGCGGTCGGCGGTACAACATTACGAGATTTTACCAATAGTAGTGGTGAGCCAGGTTACTTTAAACAATCTCTTAATGTATACGGAAGAGGAGGCGAAAATTGTATCCGCTGTAGCAACGAATTAAAGGAAATTCGACTCGGCCAACGTAGCACAGTCTATTGCACTCGGTGTCAGAATTAGAAACTATTTATTCAGCATTTATCGCCGCAGCCACAGCTGGATGAACAAAATTAGAGATGTCACCTCCAAGCAATGCGATTTCTCTAACCAAGGTAGAAGAAATATAAGAGAGGTGTTCGGCTGGAGCTAGGAACACAGTTTCAATAGAAGGATCTAGCACTCTGTTCATTCCTACTAGTTGGAACTCATATTCAAAGTCGGCCACAGTTCTTAATCCACGAAGAATTATGTTTGCTCCTCTTTGACTAACAAAATCCGTTAATAAGCCTTCAAATGATGTGACCTCAACATTCTCCAAACCAGCTAATACTTCTTTTGCTAATTCAACTCGCTGGTCCGTTGGCAAGTTGTTGCCTTTTTGTGTATTAGTTCCAACAGCCACGATAATTTTGTCGAAAAGGCCTGCGGCCCGCTGAACTAGATCGGTGTGGCCGTTAGTAATAGGATTGAAAGTCCCCGGATATATAGCAATTTTCATACTTTTCATTTAATTCGTTACTCTAGCTTGAAAGGCATAATAGCGAATTGATATAGCTTGCTCAATCAGCTGACCAAATAGTTTAACAATTGGGTCTCAAGCCATCTCTCTCGGTATCCCGCGATAAAGCCTACATGCCCTCCTGCGCTATTAAGCTGTAGTTGAATATTGCTGTTTAATGATTCGGGGAGGGGAACAGATTTACCCGGAATCAACGGGTCATCTTTGCTTTGAATTAACAAGGTCTCTGTTTTTATACTAGACAAAAAGTTCAGACTGCTACATTGTTCATAATAATCTAAGGCGTTTTTAAATCCATTGAGTGGAGCTGTCACAAGTTCGTCAAATTCCCAGATAGTACGTAGTCGTGAAAAATCACCAAGGTTTTCAAGTAAGGATAGCTCTTCAACTTGTTTTCTTTTTTGGAACAATTCCATTTTAGTTTTCAAATCACCGACCAAGCGCCAGACGAAGTATTTCCCATATAATTGGCTCATTCCCGATAGCATTGCTTTAGAGCATTCCCCTAATGAAAAAGGAGTGGAGATTGCAGCCGCTTTGACTACTTTATGATGCTCCTGAATCTCCCCTAACCATTTTAGTAATACGCTTGCCCCCAGAGAGTAACCAATACATGCGAATTGTTTATTAAAATATTTTTCACAAAGTTTTGAAAATACCTCGTTTACGTCGTCTGATACGCCCGAATGATAAGCCTTGGCCTTTCTATTTATTTCGCCACTGCACCCTCTAAAATTCATTGCTACAGACGAAATATTGTTTTTTGAAAGAAAACGTTGTAACGACAACACATAGGACGACTTTGAACAGCCGCAAAGGCCATGGAGAATAAAAACCGTAACAGGACTTGCTTCATATTTGTTTGGTGCATCCGCTGACCAGTCTAAGTCAACGAAATCCCCATCTTCCAGTTCGATTCTTTCTCTTGATTGCCTCACTGCATCAGAGGGAGAAAATTTTCTATAAAGGGTTTGAGAATGTCCTTCAGGAAGCCACCATGCAGGGTGAAATTTATCTAGTACTGCGTCATGTGTCATTCTTTGTTTAATCCTGTCTGATGAAAAGATAGAAGTAAACATTGCCTGCTTTCTTTTCTTTTTCCCGAATCCAGTTTTTAGGAATTTGTATTTCAGAAATTGTGATAGAGGATTCCATATATAAGTAGCAGCCTTTGGCAAGCAAATCGGATTCCTCAAGCGCAGCACAGCTCGAGGCCATCAATTCTTCAGTGAAAGGCGGATCAAGAAATACGATATTGAAAGGCGGAACTGCTTTTGCCGATGCTATCCAATCCAACGCGTTCGCTTGGCAAACTATTCCTTGGGGAAGGTTTAGCAATTCCAGATTTTCTTGTAAGGCCTCCGCAATTCTTCGATCTTTTTCGATGAAAACAACTTTACTCGCCCCGCGCGATAATGCCTCTAGTCCCAAGACGCCACTACCAGCAAACAAATCCAAACAGCTAGAATCTGCGACCTCATTTTGCAACCAGTTAAATAAGGTTTCTCTAACTCGGTCTCCCGTGGGGCGAATTGCTTTACTTGAAGGAAATGAGAACTTACGTCGGCGTAAGTGGCCAGCAATTATTCGAACTGAATTAGCAGGTTTTTTCATTACTTACAATCCAAGCACAATCTATCGCTTGAAGCAAAGAAACACTTCTTCTTCAAACAGTTTGGAACTTCTACTACCCGACGCTATCTGTTATCGCATAAACTAAGCAGGTGTTAGCATAGTCCTCTAAAAAGGTAGTTGTAACCGCAGTAGTTTTTAAAAAAAGTATCTATGTTTGGATTCAGCAAAAAAGCAAAAGATGTGAGCCAAGCCGAAGCGCGCCCGATGCCGGAGAAACCCGCAGAGACTGGCCTTTTGGGTCGACTAAAACAGGGGCTTGCAAGAACCAGGGTCAAGTTGGGTAATGGGCTAGGTACGCTGGTGCTTGGAGAAAAAGAGATTGATGCTAATCTATTTGATGAAATAGAGACTCAACTTCTTTCTGCGGATATTGGTATTGATGCAAGCAATCAGATTATTGGCAATCTAAAATTAAAGCTTGCCCGTAAACAACTTGCGGACCCTACGATATTAATGGCTGCTCTTCAGGAAGAACTTGCTGAAATATTGAAACCTTGTTCTTTGCCTTTAGAAATTGATCTCGAAACTAAACCCTTTGTGATTCTAACAGTCGGAGTTAACGGCGTCGGAAAAACTACTACTATTGGCAAGCTTACCAAAATATTTCAAAGCCAAGGTTTAAATGTGATGCTGGCTGCCGGCGACACTTTTAGGGCTGCGGCGGTGGAACAATTACAAGCATGGGGAGAGCAAAATAACGTTCCAGTTATCGCTCAGTCTTCTGGAGCTGATAGTGCATCGGTCATATTCGATGCGCTCCAGTCCGCTAAAGCACGGCAGGTTGATGTGCTTATTGCGGATACTGCGGGAAGGCTCCATACAAAAGACAACTTAATGAGTGAGCTTGAAAAGATTGTACGTGTTCTGAAAAAACAAGATGAAAGACTGCCTGACGAAATTTTACTTGTATTGGATGCAACAACTGGCCAGAACGCTTTAAGTCAGGCAGAAAGCTTTCACGCTGTAACTAATTTAACTGGGCTAGTTCTTACTAAACTCGATGGAACTGCAAAGGGTGGAGTTGTGTTTGCCATTGCAAAAAAAATGCAGTTGCCGATTCGCTTCATAGGCATCGGTGAGCAAGTAGATGATTTAAAAACCTTTGATGCAAAACAATTTGTTTCTGCACTTTTTTCTGAGTAGCAATGTACGCCAAGATTAAATCTGACTGTGATTAGCTTTGATAAAGTCTCTAAGCAGTATATCTCTGGTCAATGCGCACTGGCGAGCGTGTCTTTCGAAATTGACAAAGGGCAAATGGCTTTTGTCACAGGTCACTCTGGTGCGGGCAAAAGCACCTTGTTAAAGTTGGTCTTGGCAACAGAAAAATGTTCCTCTGGGCATGTGGTTGTAAATGGCACGGACCTAAATCACATTCGTAAACGTGAAATACCCTTCTTCCGCCGACGTATTGGCATGGTGTTTCAAGATCATCAATTACTAAATGATCGCAGTGTCGCGGACAATGTCGCTCTGCCCCTAGACATCAGCGGCTTTAGCAGAAGTGATGCGCGACGGCGCGTACGTGCTGCTTTGGACAAGGTGGGCTTACTCGGCAAGGAGAAACAATTCCCAGCTGCACTTTCTGGCGGAGAACAACAAAGAGTTGGGATAGCTCGAGCTGTAGTTAACAGACCAAGCATTATCCTGGCCGATGAGCCAACGGGAAATTTAGACCCAGAGCTTTCTATGGAAACTATGGAGGTTTTCGAGCAATTCAAAAACGTAGGTGTAAGCCTTTTGATTGCCAGCCATGATATCTCTCTGATTAATCGCATGGATTGCAGGACGCTGATTCTAAATGGGGGCGCACTAATAGGCGATACAGGGCATGGAGAACTTTCTTGAGCGACAAGGCTTCGAGTACAAGACGTCACGAAAATCCATCAAACTTCACAAAGCTGCTTCGAAATCATCGAAAAGATGCCAGAAGAAGCTTAGCTCGCATGTTTTTCTCGCCCCTTTCAAGCACCATGACCGTAATTGCAATCGCAGGCGCATTGCTTCTGCCTTCTCTACTTTTTGCGTTTAACACTAACATCACAACACTACTAGCTGAGTTTCAAAATAATGCACGCATCGTTTTGTACCTTACCAGAGACATAAGCGACTCCCAAGCATTAGAAGTTAGTAATAACTTACTAACTTCTAATGCTATAGATAGCGCCGATTTCATATCAAATGAAGAGGCTTTACTAAGCTTCAGTGAGGCCGCCGGGTTTTCTCAAATTGTGGCGGACCTCGAGGCTAATCCATTGCCAGCGAGTATTGTAATTACTCCTAATCTTGCTGGGCTCGCAGGCCTGGACCAGCTGGCGGTGCGTCTCGATCAAATGCCAGAAGTTGAACTGGTTCAAGTTGACAGTTTGTGGTTAAGAAGGCTCGCAGCAATTTCCGAACTGATTGTACTTGCGGCTCGGGCTTTGGGGCTTATAGTCCTACTGTGCCTTTGTTTTATCATCGGAAATACAGTGCGCTCGCATATCGAAAATCGCAGAGACGAAATTAAAATCATAAAACTGGTTGGTGGTACCCATAGTTATATAGCCAGGCCTTTTCTCTACACAGGGTTATTCTATGGTTTGCTAGGCGGACTTCTTGCCAGCCTGCTACAGGCCACGATATTCCTGAGCTTCCGTGACCCCTTGAATGAAATCTTCAATCTTTACGACAGTAGTTTTACCTTGCCGTTGCTCGCCCCTGCCATGCTAATTACACTAGCTTTCAGCGGTGCATTAATTGGCTGGCTTGCGGCTATCATCTCTGCATATCGATATATTAACGCGATAAGTACGTAATCTGGGGCTTTACAATTGTTGTCAATACTGGAAAATGCTCCTCCCAATTTAATATTTCGACTTGAAAAGCGAATTTGGTGCCCCAATCTTCAGTACATCGGCGAGAGAAGATTTCGGCAGACACTGGCGCCTTACTGAGAGCTGAGGGAAACGTTCCCACAGCCCACTAAATCCGGGCTTAAGCATTGATCGATAAATGGCGAAATGAGTAACAAAGTGCTAGAATAGGGCCTTGTCAAATGCATCAAACTAGTAAAACGTTAAACAAATAGAGGTTTAGCTAAAGTAGCTATAGACAGAGATATGAGCACTGGAAAGAACTTACAAGCTATTGGTCCAACCACTCCGGGTCGCGATTTAACAGCCTACATTTCGTCTGTTAACAGCATTGCTGTGCTGACTCCTGAGCTGGAAAGAGAGCTTGCTAAACAGTACTACTACGATGACGATGTCGATGCTGCTCGCCAATTAGTAATGGCTCACTTGCGCTTTGTTGTGCACATGGCCAAAACTTACTCCGGTTATGGACTCTCTCAGGCTGACCTAATTCAGGAAGGTAATGTTGGATTGATGAAGGCTGTTAAGCGCTTTAATCCAGAAGTCGGTGTGCGTCTTGTATCTTTTGCAGTCCACTGGATTAAAGCGGAGATGCACGAGTATATTTTGCGCAACTGGCGCATAGTAAAAATTGCAACTACCAAAGCTCAAAGAAAACTTTTCTTTAATTTGCGTAGCTCTAAGAAGCGCCTTGGTTGGTTAAACAATGCTGAAGCAGAAGCGGTTGCCGAAGATCTAGGTGTAGATGCCAAAGTCGTTCGGCAGATGGAGGGACGTATGAGTTCTTACGACACTTCTTTCGATGCCGAACTAGACAGTGATGACGAAGCAGTTTATCGCGCTCCAGCTTACTACCTGGAAGACCAAGGTTCCGATATAGCAGCTAATATAGAAGATGCTCAGTGGGAAAAAGTTACTAATCATAGCTTAAGTTTAGCAATGAATGAGCTTGATGAGCGTAGCCAAGACATTCTTAAAAGCCGATGGTTAGGGGATGAAAAATCAACTCTGCATGACCTGGCTGGAAAATACGGAGTGTCGGCTGAACGCATTCGTCAATTAGAAAAGAATGCAATGAACAAGATTAAGACTCACATGGCAGCATGAGAGTGAATTAAGCACACAGAAGCCGCGCAAGGGTCGCGGCTTTTTTTTGTCAATGAATTGCCTACAGTGTCTAGTCATGCCAAAACTCTTACTAATACTTGCCGCCGCAAACGGATTTATCGCTGTCAGTCTTGGCGCTTTTGGTGCTCATGGTCTGGAGGAAATGTTAACTGCAGACTTGCTGGATACATTTCAAACTGGGGTTGAATACCATATGTATCACTCCCTCGCACTAATCGGAACAGCAGCGCTGGCAATTCAATTCCCCAAAGAAAAATTACTCAGACTAAGCGGATTTCTTTTTCTCCTAGGTATACTCTTCTTCTCCGGGAGCTTATATGCACTCGCGCTATCCGAACTTCGTTGGTTGGGGGTTATAACGCCAATTGGTGGAGTATTCTTTCTCGCTGCTTGGGCAAACTTGTTACGGTGTGCCTTTAAGCTAAAAGTTAACCCCTAGAGTCTTTTACATGGCTGTCATCAGTAAAGATGATCCAAATGTGATGAAACATTTTTCTAGAATAGTTAAAAAACTCTAAAGATATCTACGGTGAGCCTCTTGGCTTCGAATTCTTCCGACAACAAACATAGACCCGTTCGCAGCTACGTTATTCGCTCTGGGCGGCTGACAGAGTCTCAGCGCAAAGCTATTGCATCCTATTGGGATAACTATGTTGTTGAATTTTTACCTCAGCCCTTAGATCTCAATTCTCTGTTTCCACAGATTGCTCCAGTGAGTCTAGAAATCGGCTTTGGAATGGGGTCTTCTTTGTTAACTATGGCGCAGCAAGCGCCAGAAAAAAATTTCCTCGGTATAGAGGTTCACAGACCTGGCATCGGCAAAGTACTGCATGAAATAGAAAGCCTGGGGATAAAAAATTTGAAATTAATCTGCCAAGACGCGAAAGAGGTAATCGACGAAAACATACTTGATAGCACCATCGAACGTATTCTTATTCTTTTCCCAGATCCCTGGCCTAAGAAACGTCATAATAAACGGCGCTTGGTTCAACCTGAGTTTATTGAAAAGCTGTCTAACAAATTGCAACCTGAAGGGCTTCTTCATTTGGCGACTGACTGGCAGCCCTATGCGGAGCATATGATGGAAGTCCTTGAAGATAACGCTAGCTTGCAAAACCAAAATGGAGCGGGAAATTATTCGCATAGCCCTGAACGACCACGGACAAAGTTTGAAGCGAGAGGCGAACGTCTCGGGCATGGGGTATGGGATCTTTTATATAGTAAATCTGTCGCTTAGTGCTTAATCAAACCAGAATCGATGCTCGTGGTCTTTTAACCACTGGATGTAGTCCTCATAATTTGGACAAATAGATTCAACTAAGTTCCAGAATCGTCTTGAGTGGTCCATGTGAATCAAATGACAGACTTCATGGGTAATCATGTAGTCGATGATGCTATAAGGGGCTAGCATAATTAACCAGTTGTACTGAATAATTCCTTGAGATGTGCAGTGGCCCCACTTTGATTTCGTTTTTCTTAGTTTTATTTCAGTGACTTTCTGGTCAACTCCGATAACCTGGGCCAAGCCCCTAGCTCGAGGCAAAATGTACTCACTGGCTTTTTCAATCAGATATTCTTCTACCTGAATTTTTGCCTTAGCGGCGTTGAGTTTATGCCCTTGAATAATGAACTTGTCACCATTAACGAGTATTCGCTGTTTACGCCCTTCTTTAAATACAATTGTCAGTTCGCGAGCACGATAGAAGATTGTGGCGCCTTTCTCAATTCTGAGAATTTCCTGTTCTAAGAGTCTTTCTTCGTGCAAGCGTTCCTGAATCCAATCATGATTATTTCCAATGAATTCGTTAACTTCAGCTGTAGAGGCTCGATTTGGGCAACGTACCACTACTTTCTGCTTTTTGATGTAGAGAGCCAGGGTTTTGCGCTTGCTCCGCAACACTTCGCATTGAAGCGGTTGGCTAATTTGCGTCGTTCCAACGCCAATATTTAAAGGGACAACTTTTGATCTTGCCATTTTGGCTTAATTTTTCCTTGCGACGAGGCTCGCAATCGCTCTATCAGGATCGCCTTTTAAGCCTTCAAAATAATTAATTACTTCCCAATCATTAAATACCTCCAAAAGTTCGTTCTTCCTGAGAAGATAGTCTGGATTGGTTGGTCTCCCGTATTTCGGTTGTTGCACTGTGAATGTCTCGTAAAAGATTAGCCCCGCTTTAGCAATTATTTGTTTTATTTCAGGCATTAATGGACGATGTAAGTAATTGAATACGATCACTGTATCAAAACACTGACCTCGTAACGGACTTGCTTCAACCTGCTCTAAGTCCAATTTCCAACATTTCGCACCTGCCATAGAATTTTTATTATTTAAATTCTCTTGTTTTAAGCATTTAATAGACCGGGCAACGCTTTCTAGTGCTACTTCATCCTTGTCTACAAACGTCACTGGGATGCTATTTTGAAGTAAATACAGACCGTTTCTACCTTTGCCGCAGGCTAAATCCAGCACACCATCGCCTCTGATCGAGTTTTTAATCAGCGGCAGATTTTTAACCAATAGCTCTGAAGCCCTGGCAATTGAATGTGGCATAGATTACCGGATAATAAGCAGAAAGACTGCAGCTAAAGCAATGCGTAAAATAAGTGAATCTTTTTCAGTGCACAATATCTTTAGGAGAAATATTTTTCAGTTAGTGCACATAAAGCGACATTTATGTAAACACCATGATTAACTTCTTATTTTTTTGCTCTACATGACAAATAAACCCCAAGCTAAAGACCACATCTTTGCAAAAAACATGCTGCCGGGAGATTTCATTTTTGATGAAAAAGTTGCTGGCGTCTTCGAAGATATGATTAACAGATCAGTGCCGGGCTATAGCACCATCATTGCCATGATCGGAGTATTGGCAGAGCGTTACTATCAGCAGGATTCAATAATTTACGACCTTGGTTGCAGCTTGGGAGGAGCAACATTCTCAGTATTTGAGCGATTGAAAGGTCAGGGGTGTTCAATAGTCGCTATTGATAACTCTATTGCCATGCTAGAAAGATTGGCTGCTAAGCAACAGAAATTCGAAGGAGCACATTATTGCATTGAAAGTCGCTGCGAAAACATTCAGGTAGCACAAATAGAAAATGCCTCTGTGGTAATTCTAAACTTTACACTGCAGTTCGTCCCACCTGAAGATAGAGCGGCACTAATCGAGAGAGTTTTCAAGGGCATGAATAGCGGGGGAGTTCTTATCATATCAGAAAAAATTATTTCGCCAGATAATCATCTCAATGAGCTGTTTATAGACCTATATCATCACTTTAAAGAGGACATGGGTTACAGCAAGTTAGAAATTAGCCAAAAAAGATCCGCTTTAGAAAATGTCCTCATTCCTGAAACTCTCGACTCACATAGAGCGCGAATTTTACAAGCAGGTTTTAGCTCGTTTGAAGTTT
>Ga0206679_10000702_pt1 | contig 28170 bp, 27 predicted proteins | sample M110012015metaG_FD_155464 | JGI IMG/M metagenome (GOLD analysis project Ga0206679, IMG submission 155464) | Ammonia-oxidizing marine archaeal communities from Monterey Bay, California, United States - M1 100m 12015 | ecosystem: Environmental > Aquatic > Marine > Intertidal zone | place: USA... | reverse complement strand
TATACTTGACCACTAATAATAATTCGTGTACCAACTTCATTCACATCCGCAAGCTGATCATTCTGAATAGCAGGTGCGTTTGCTGTATAAAACGGTCCTTGTCCATAAGCATCTTCAGTAGATTGGTCACATGTGAGAATCGAACTATTATTACTTAACGAAACTGTGGAATTCTCGGATTTAAGAATAGTTGGAAAGACTGCAACTGACAATAAAGACAAAGAGGTGTTCTTTAGAAATTGTCTTCTATTATCTTTTTTATTTTTCTTCATAAGGCAAACTTACTTAATAATTTTCTAAAGAAGTTCGAAATAAGGACCGAAAGGTCCACCAGAGATAAACCCACTCATTTGAGTGGGTTTTGTATTTTTGCAGAATAATTTAACATTAAATACATATGGATTTTTTTGAGGTAGTGAATAAGAGAAGGTCAATTAGAAAGTTTACTAATACTGAAGTTCCTGAAGATGTGATGAGAAAGTGTTTAAAAGCATCACTGCAAGCACCAAATTCTTCTAATTTACAACCTTGGGAATTTTATTGGATACGAAATTTAGAGAAAAAAGAGAGGGTGGTAGAAGCTTGTTTCTCTCAAAACGCAGCAAAGACTGCAAAAGAATTAGTAATTGCAGTAGCAAGAATTGACACATGGAAGAGAAATCGTAATTTTATTGTTGAAGAATATAAAAAACAAAATAAATTTATTCCAATTATAAATAACTATTACAATAAACTGATTCCATTTGCCTACTATCATGATCGCTTTGGAATTGTCGGACTAATAAAACGCATTATTTTTATTTTTATAAACCTTGTTGGTTACTTCAAACCAGTTCCTAGAGGACCTATTTATAAGCATCAATTATTTGAAACAGTAACAAAAACTACAGCACTAGCTTGCCAGAATTTTATGATGTCATTAGTAGCTGAAGGATTTGATTCTTGTCCAATGGAAGGGTTTGATGAAAAAAGAATTAAAAAAATACTTAAACTAAATTGGAGATGTCATGTGGTTATGATATTTGGAATTGGAAAAGCTGACAACAAGGGAATCTATGGTGAAAGGTTCAGAATAAATGAAGATTTAGTTATTAAAGAAGTTTAAAAAGTTCAAAATAAGGACCGTAAGGTCCACCACCTAAAATAACCCCACTCAATTGAGTGGGTTTTCTATTTCATAAATAATTGATTGCTCACTCCACCAAAATCTGCCCACTCCCAAATCGCTAAAATTTTACCATCTCTAAAGTCTATTGTTTGATACCCAGAAAATTCAACATTACTTGTATCAATAGATAAAGTAGCACCATAATAAACTCGCACACTTCCATCCATCTCATATGATTCTTCATCAATTCCCGGTAAATAAATTGAATGACCAATATTAATTGACATATTCATTTTCTTCATTTGGTTAAGGTTCCTAATATAGTCCGATTTATTAGTCTCCACTCCTTTTTTATGACCTGCTGTATATGAATAAAAAATAAAATCTTCAGTATAATAATCTGATACTTCAAGAGTATCTTGTGTAGAATCAATAAAGTAAGTATTGATATCTTTAATTAGATGTTTAAAGTGATCTAGATTCTTCTCATATTCATTACTATCATTATTACAGGAAAATAAAACAGAAATACAAAAGAAAGTGAATAAAATATTTTTCATGAAACAAACTTACTGAATAATTTTTTAATTCGATAAATCTACATATAATCTTAAAAAAATATAAATTAGGACCTAGAAGTCCACAAAACCTTTACAGAAATATGGAGGCTTTTTTTATTTATTTATCTCTTTATTCACCCATGCGTTTACACCACCCATCAAACTATAACAGTTGATGAAATTTTGTTTTTTCAGCATATAGAAAATTGCCTTGCTTTTATTTCCTGTCTGGCAATAAATAACTGTGGGTATTTTTTCGCTTATCTTCTCTAATGAGTTCATCATTTCTCCCATTGGGATAAAATGAGTGTCATTTAATTTATAATCTTCCCTTTCATATTCCTCACGGATATCTATCAAATTAAACTTTTTATCTGACTTCATCCAATCTTGTAATTCGGAAACTAAAATTTCATCTAATCGGATATGACGATCGTATCTTTGTATTTCTTTTGAGGTAAACATTTGTGCAGATTTAGAATATAAAAAAAGGAGGCCTAACATACCTCCTTTTTCCTGAAACCAAATATCCTATTTAACCAAGATTTAATATTAACAATAAGATTTCATTGTTATAAAACTCTTAATTCATGAGCTTTGGATTGATAGTAACCATAAAATAAGTTAAAAGATAACCTTAATTTTATTACATTAGCATAAACTAAACAAAAAAATGATAAAATACAAAATTACAAATGGAGTTGCAAAAATAACCTTAAATAGGCCTGAAAAATTCCACTCTTTTGTAAGAGAAATGGCATTACAATTACAAGAAAAATTAGATGATTGTAATGTAAATAAAGATGTAAGAGCAATCTTAATAACTGCAGAAGGGAAAGCCTTTTGTGCTGGTCAGGACTTAAGTGAAGCAACTGATCCGAACGGACCAGAACTCACAAAAATTATTCAAGAACATTATAATCCTATCATCCGAAAAATTAGGACTATTGAAAAACCAGTAGTAGCAGCTGTTAATGGAGTTGCAGCAGGAGCAGGAGTAAGTATTGCTCTTTGTTGCGATATAGTTGTAGCAACCGAAAGTGCATCTTTTATTCAAGCTTTTAGTAAGATAGGGTTAATTCCAGATAGTGCAGGTACTTTCTTTTTACCTAGATTAGTCGGACTACAAAAAGCAACTGCTTTAATGATGACTGCTGAATCAATTTCCGCAAATGATGCAGAAAAGATGGGAATGATTTATAAGGTATTCTCTGATGAATCATTCGTAGAAAAAAGTTGGAATTTAGTTAGTAAATTATCACAAATGCCAACAAAAGGATTAGGTTTAACAAAAAAACTATTGAATGAATCTTACAATAATAATTTAGAACAACAGCTTGACATGGAAGATAAATGTCAGTCAATTGCTGGAGAAACAAATGATTTTAAGGAGGGTGTTCAATCCTTTTTAGAAAAAAGAAAACCTAATTTTAAGGGGGAGTGAAATGCGTAAAACTTTATCAATTTTATTGTTTTTTCAAATCTCCAATTCTCTTTCTTCACAGATAACATTAAAAAAATACGAAATTTGGAATTTTTTAAATAAATACAGTTTAGACTAATATATCTTGTTTAAATTCGTTATTAACAACATCACAGATTCTTCATATAAAACAATATCTTTATTTATATTTGCTAAATTATTTTGAGAAATGAAAAAAAACATATTAACACTCTTATTTTCAATAACCTTACTTCAATGCTTTTCACAAGATGAGCATAAGGAAATTTTCTCCAAAGACATTTTTTTCTCCAAAGAATTATCAGGAACTTTAAAATTATATGATAATGGATACCCAACCTTTACTCCATTTGAAAAAAACATTACTGACTCTTACTTTGAAGAATTAAATAATAAACTTTCTGCAGACACAATGAGAGTTTTTACTGAAAACTGGAGTACTTCAAAGTTATATCCATATGGAGAACCAGATCTATCAAAGATGGATGACACTCTTATATTTCATTTTAGACCTTCATCTTTTTACTGCTCTCCATCAGATCATCTTTACTCTGCTTTTGGACCAAGAAGAGGAAGACAACATAAAGGAATTGATACGGATTTAGATATTGGAGATACTCTTAGAACAGTATTTGATGGGAAAGTAAGATTTGCTGAATATATATCTGGATTTGGAAACCTGGTAATAATGCGACATTACAATGGTCTGGAAACATATTATGCACATCAAAGTAAGATTCTTGTAAATCCAGGAGATTTATTAAATGCTGGTGACGTTATAGGGTTAGGTGGAGAAACAGGAAACGCTTTAGGTCCTCATCTTCATTTCGAAATAAGATATAAGGATAATGCATTTAATCCAGAAAAAGTTATTGACTTAGAAAATCAATGTTTGAAGGTAACAGAACTAATACTTACTAAAAAAGATTTTGAATGGAAAAAACAATGGAGGGAACGAAAATACCATAAAGTTAAATCTGGAGATACTCTAGGTCACATATCAAGTCGGTACAACACTTCTATTAAGAAAATTCTAAAGATAAATAAAGGATTAAAAAGTTCTTCTATCCTGCAAATCGGGCAAAAGATTAGAGTAAGATAAAATACGTTTTACTTTTCTTTAATCATTAACATTTGGTTTTGTTCGGAAGCATCTCTCCAATGATACCCTAATGAGAATGGAAGATTAGTAGATCCTTTTCTATATTCTCTTGCTAAGTCTTCCTGATAAATAATATCATAATTCTTTTCAAAATCTTTAATAGGTTTCACATAAGAACCATAGCACTTTACATTCCACTTTTCATTATCTACATGTTTAAATGGCATTCCTGTATCATCTTGAAAGATGGAAATACTTTTATTGAGAACGATCTGACGAATATCCTTAAAAGACCTATAGTGCATAAGATAAGAAGCCGATTTAATAAATGTATTACATCCCCTCATATTTGATAAATATATAAATAACTCAGGATTTTCCTCTTCAAATCCGTCATCTGAAATGTCACAACTAAAATACGTTAACTTCTTTATCTTTTTTTCTCCTTTCTTTATAAAATGAAATCTAACTCCATCTAAACCTTTTTGGTCGGTTTTATCAATAAGGTTTCCTTCTTTATCAATTGAAACCCTCTCCACACTAACAATCTGATGATCAGTTCTAGATAAGAACCAGTATAAGGAAGTAAGAACTCCTGATATTTTCTCTTCCTCTCTTATATCTATCTTCATATGTTTTGTAATAAAGTAACTCCTAAGGTAAATATCTCTCAGGAAGTTATTTGTATTTTCTAGATGTTTTCTTGTTGATCTTGATCCAATATCTCTCCAATTTGGCATATTTCCTACATCCTCTAAAGCAAGAAGAATATATTCATTAGCATTAGGATATAAAACATTTACATGTAAGAAATCTGGACCAGAAAATGGATAAAAAACTAAAGATGTATCGATACTACTGTCAATAAATGATGTATTACTCCACTCAGACATTTTAGAAAGTCTTCTTTCACTTATTTTTGAAAAGTCTTCTTCAATTTCTTTACTAAATTTATTCCAAAACTCATCCTCTACAGAAACAATTGTATCAAAATAAGACTTATTCTTTCCTGAAATAAAATCAGATAAACTAGTGTGGAATATATCAATATTTATTACTACCTCTTCTTCTACTTCAACAATATCTGATTCTTCTATCTCAATAGCTTCAATTATTTTCACCTTTTCCTTTTCTTCTATCTCCTGCTTTTTTGTAGTATTACATGCCTGAAAGGCAAATGTTGAATGGAAAAGTAATGCTATTAATATTTTGTAGTTCATGTTTTATTATTTAATTTCACACAAATTTACTAAAAAAAATTAAATGAAGATTTATTTACAAATATTTATACTTACAATAGTTTTATTCTCTTGTAAAACTTCATATGACAAGAGTTATACTATACAATGTAATAATGAAAAAATACAAAATGATATTAATACATTAAATGAAAAAAGGAAAAATCATATCGATTCTGTATATCATAAATATATAGAAATAAACACGATTGATATATTAACAGATTTCATTAAAACTTACCCAGAATCTGAATACATTGATGACATAAAAGATAAAAGACAAATACTTTTTCAGAACAAAGACCAAGTAGAGAACTCACAATTTGATATAAATGAATTACTGAAAAAAAATCCATGCTACATTCCGATTTACAAAAACATTGACTACTTAAGAAATAAAAGTATCCTATTTAATGAACTAATTAATTCTGAAATAAGCGCGTTGAACCCTTATAAATACAGATTCTTAGTTGGAGATCTTAACACATTAGATGAAAACGGAAAATCTAGAGGAGTTAAAGAGTCCTTTATGAAAATTGAAGATAGTTGGGAATTTATTGAATTATTTAATTTCTCAGAAGAATATAATATTAGTTATGATTCATTACTAAATTTAGATTCAAAGGTTTTCTCAATTTTACAGAAAGAGAAGAAAGAGAAACTTCAATCACAACTTAGATTACTTAAGAATTACCATTCGAAAGTTGGGAGGTATTTAGAAGATGAAATAGAAAAAACTTATAGTTCATATGGAGGATATCGATATACTGGACAGAAATTATGTTTTTGTGAAGTAAACAATGATACAATATTGTTAATTGCAGAACATGTAACATCTGCAAGAGGAAAAACAAGACATCAAATTAGTGAAGACTCAATAACAGGAATAAAGAAGTTTGCATATTCAGAAGCATTTCCTATTGGAGAACAAAGAAAATATTATGCAGCTCAGAATAAAATATCAATAAAAAACTGGGAAACACAAAGAAAATATAATTCAGATGATAAATTTAGAGATAGCTTATTAGGTGGAGGTAATTCCAGGGTCACTTTTTTTGATGGAAAATCTCAATTACCAAATTTCATGTTGATAGATCCTGACCCATTATACCCAAGAGCAATGAAAATGAATGGCATACATGAAGGATCTCTTTCTAATATGAGTAGATGCATGTTGGGGACTCCTCAAAGCTTAGGATGTTTCAGAACAACTGATTACGGTTCAAAATTTAGTCGTTGGTGGACACCAAGATATGCAAACTTATTTATTTATTATGATGAGGACAGATACACTAACAAGGAACTTCCTGAAGAAGAAATGACAGGAATAAAATTACCTTTTAAAAGTAAATCTGAAGGGAATAAGTTCAGAAAATGGGTTAATGATAATTATCCTTCCTTTGCAAAAAAAATTGATCTAGAAGAAGAAGGGTCCTGTTCTAACTGTTTTATTCAACAAGCTTGGGAATTATATTATCATGAATATATAAAAACAGGAGATGGAAAGAAATTAAATTTCTCTCCTCCAGAGTTGATTATTAAAGATGAAAAAGTTGAAGTTTTAGAAAAGACAAATGTTAAAGATTTAACAAACAAAACTGAAGATAAGAACATCCTATCTCAGTATGATATAATTAAGGAGTATTTTATAATTATTGGATGTTTTAAAGAAATAAAGAATGCAAACTCTTACTCATTAAAAATTGAAAAGAAAGGATATTCCACTTCTGTTTTTTATGATAAAAATGCTAAGTGTAATTTTGTTGCTATTGGAGGGTTTGATAAAAAACAGCAAGCGCTTTCGGAATTACCTAATATTCAACAAAAAATAGACAAGGAATCATGGATATATACCAAGGTTAAATAGTTCTATCATTAACCAGATAATATAAAAAGAATCCTGACAACAAAGTAATTGAAACCCCAGCAAGAATCCAAATGTCTGAAGACACAAGGTGATAAATCATCCATAAATTTATTATTGAGAATAAATATGAAATAATATTTCCGAATGGAGCGTTGTATATATCTGACTTCACTACAGTTCTTTCTCTCTCTCTTAAAATAGGAACTCCTAAGACTACTAAAATAGAAAACAGTGACAAACACACTCCTATATACTTAATAATCCATTCAAATGAAGCTGTATTCAACATAATGATTGGCAAGATCATTAAACTAATTAACGCAATATAAGGAGACTGATGTTTATTGTTTTTAGTAAATATCTTAAGAATATTATAATCCTCACCCATTCTTTCTAAAACAGAAGGACCAGCAATCATCATTGAACTTAATGACGCTACTAAAGCAACTCCAAATAATAATGAAAGTGAGGAAGCATATTCTGGAAATATTGAATCTAGTAATACATTTCCTATATCTATTTGGTCTTTTAGTTGAGTTATTTCAACAGAATATAAGAATACTGAGTTTAATAATAAATACAAAACACTAACAATTAAAGTTCCTACAATAAGTGAATAAGGGATATTTCGTACTGGATCTTCAATCTTAGAAGCAAAATAAACTGAAGCATTCCATCCAGAATATGAAAAACACACATAAACCAATGAGATTGCAAACTCTGAACTAAAGATTAAATCCCAATCGTTATATCCATTATTTAATGGGTTAAATACAATTGTTGATGGATTAAAATCTGAGAAATATGCCATTAAAAATGGAGAAAGAATCAAAACAGATATCAATACTATTTTAAGTCTTGTTATTACATTTTGAAAAAAAGAGCCGCTTTTAATTCCTAAAATATGAATACATCCTACTATTAATATTATTAATGTAGCAATCCAAGTTTCTGATAATTGTATGAAATTTGTTGTATATGATCCTATAGCTAATGCGACAGCAGCTATTGGAGCGGAAAAACCAACTATAAAACTTACCCAACCAGCTGTAAATCCTAAACTATCAGAATATATTTTGGAAAGATAATTATATTCTCCACCAGAACCTGAAATTCTTGTTGAGATCTCTGCATATGCAAAAGCCCCAAATAAAGAAATAAGTGCTCCTACAGCCCACAAAACCATAATACTAAACCATGAAGGAATACTTCCAACTTGAAAACCTAAAGAGGTGAAAACTCCTGTTCCTATCATATTTGCTATTACAACATTAATAGCAACATTTCTTGTATATTTCATTCTATTCTTTTAAAAATACTACATGTTTTTCATGCAATAGAAGCATAAATTAATTCAGTTAAAATGATTTTCTTTTCGTTGTGAGGTTTGATGCAAATCTATAAAAATATTTGAGATTCTTTTGCATTTACACTCTCAAATACTTTTAAAACTGATTTCCTTCCTTCTTTTCCTAAAGAAATCGAAAATTCATTTACATATAAATTAATGTGATTATCTATTACTTCTTGTTTCATTTCTTGAGAATGACATTTAATAAATTCAGAAGAAGACTCTCTATTTCCAAAAGCATATTCAACACTTTTTCTTAATACTCTCTCAACTTTTTGTTGAGTTTCTAATGGCAGATTTCTTTTTACAACTATACCTCCCAAAGGAATAGGAAGTCCTGTCTCTTGTTCCCAAAACTCGCCTAAATCTTTTACTTTTACAAGTCCTTTATCTTGATAAGTAAATCTGTTTTCATGGATTATTAAACCAGCATCTACACTCCCATTTATTACATCATTCTCAATTTCCGAAAAAAGTGTTTCTACTTTATTTTGATACTCAGGAAAAGCTATATTTAACAACATATTGGCAGTAGTGTACTCACCCGGAATTGCAATCTTACTTTCTGAAGTTAAATTTGTTTCAGGTCTTTTTATTAATAAAGGACCACAATTTCTTCCAAGAGCAGATCCACTATCCAGTAACAAATAATCATTATCACAAAATGTAAAAGCATGATAAGAAAGTTTTGTAATATCTAATTTCCCTTTAAGAGCCCAGGTATTTAACTGTTCAACATCTGCAAAAACCACATCAAATTCCAATCCTTCAGTATCAATTTTATGATGTACTAAAGCGTCAAAAATAAATGTATCGTTCGGACAAGGAGAAAAACCTAAAGTTAATTTCATAATGTCAGAATAAATTTCTCTACTTCTTTATTTAGATTTGAGATTGCTAATTCTAAATTCCAATTTTCTTTATTTCTAATTTCAACTTTATTAGAAATTGATCTTATCTGTAAACAAGGTATTTTAAACTTCTTACAAACTTGAAAAACAGCAGCACCTTCCATACTTTCAATATCAGGGTTTAATCTTTTTACAATTTTATCAATTGATTTCTCATTACCATGAACTGTATTTACAGTAATAGATTTTACTTTTCTTAAAGTAGTTTCCCCTTTAATTTCATAGGAAGTTTTTACATTTAGTTCCGAAAATTCTGAGAAAGAAACTCCATTTTCAAAACCAATTTCCGAGAAGTTATCCTCTACAACTTCCACCACATCACCTATTAAGATGTCGGATGAAAAAGACCCAGAAACCCCCATATTGACAACTAGATCATATTCATTTTCTACTAATTCTTTTGTTAAGTTTATTGCAGTATTTACCATACCAACCCCAGTAATTAAATTCGGAAGTAATTTAATTGTTTCAGATGTAATTTCTGAATTAGTAGCTGCAACAATTAGTGTTTTCATATGGCAAATATATGGTATATTTGCAGCCTATTTATAAAAATATGAATGATAATTACAATAAGAATTTAGCTAACAACATCAAATCTGTACTTTCTGAAATAGGAGAAAACCCTAAAAGAGAAGGTCTTTTAAAAACTCCTGAAAGAGTAGCTAAGTCAATGGAATTCTTAACAAATGGATACGATAAAAATCCATCTGAAATCCTGAAATCAGCAATGTTTTCTGAAAATTACAGTCAAATGGTTTTAGTGAAAGATATTGAACTTTACTCCTTATGCGAACACCATATGTTACCATTTTTCGGAAAAGCACATATTGCTTACATCCCAAACGGACATATTGTTGGCCTTAGCAAAATACCTAGGATTGTTGATGTTTTTGCAAGAAGACTACAAGTACAGGAAAGGTTAACTGATGAGATAAAAGACTGTTTGCAAGAAACACTTAACCCAAGAGGTGTAGCTATTGTAATTGAAGCGCAACATCTTTGCATGCAAATGAGAGGAGTACAAAAACAACACTCTTCAACTACAACTTCTGCTTTTTCAGGCATTTTTATTTCAGATGAGAAAACTAGAGCAGAATTTATGAATTTAATTAAATAAAACAATGAAAGCATATGTATTTCCTGGGCAAGGAGCTCAATTCCCTGGAATGGGAAAAGACCTTTATGAAGCATCTTCAGATGCGAAACAAATATTTGAAGAAGCAAACGAAATTTTAGGATTTTCAATTACTGATATTATGTTTGGTGAAGATGCAGAAGAGCTTAAACAAACTAAAGTAACTCAACCAGCTATCTTTTTACATTCTGTAATTCTAGCAAAAGTTTTAGGAGATTCATTTAATCCAGAAATGGCTGCTGGACACTCTTTAGGAGAATTTTCAGCTTTAGTTTCTTCCGGATATTTATCTTTTGAAGATGGGTTAAAACTAGTATCTAAAAGAGCATTAGCAATGCAAAAAGCCTGTGAACAAAATCCTTCAACTATGGCTGCAGTTTTAGGGTTAGAAAATGAATTAGTTGAACAAATTTGTTCTGAAATTGAGGAAGTAGTTGTTCCTGCTAATTACAACTGCCCAGGTCAATTAGTTGTTTCAGGTAGCAATAAAGGAATAGATATTGCTTGCGAAAAATTAACAGAAGTAGGAGCAAGGAGAGCAATAAAACTTCCTGTTGGTGGTGCATTTCACTCACCACTTATGGAACCAGCCAGAGCAGAACTTGAAAACGCAATTGACTCTACAAGATTTTCTGAAGGGATATGTCCTATTTATCAGAATGTAACAGCAACTGCAATTACAAATCCTGAAGAAATAAAAGAAAATCTAAAGAAACAACTTACTGCATCAGTAAAGTGGACACAAACAATGCAGCAAATGATTTCTGATGGATTAACATCTGTAACTGAAGTAGGGCCTGGAAAAGTTTTACAAGGATTATTTAAAAAAGTAGACAGAAAACTAGAAACTTCAAGCGCTAGTTTATAAAGTGTTATTCAGTAATTTTTCTGATTTGGAAAGTTGATGCCAAAGAGAGTTAGTAAAACACTCTTTTAGTTTCTGAGCATGTCGGATATTATGACAATCAGTACCAACAAAAGACACTAAATCATTTTCAATAAGTTGTTTTGCTTTCTCTTTTACTTCAGGAGAATAATACCCGGTAATTGACAATAAATTTAACTGAAGAAAAACTCCTTTATCTGTAAAGTTTTTATAGTCCTTCAGGTTAAAATACATATATCTTTCAGGGTGAGCTAACACAACATTATAACCAGAAAGTTGTAACTGAAAAATTATTTCATCAATGTTTTTAGGGTTGTCAATAAAAGGAAATTCAATAAGGATATATTTTGAACCAAAAGTTAAGAATTCACCACCATTTATTTTTTGCTGAAAATCATAATCAACATAATATTCGGAAGATGCCTCAAACTCAACATTAATATTTAATTTCTTTAATGCTTTCTTAACTTCTTCCTTTCCATTATTAATAATTTCAGGGGTGTTTTTATAAAAATCACTCATTGTATGAGGAGTAGTAATAATTTTAGAAAACCCTAAATCATTTAAAGCAAGTATCAACTCTAAAGATTCATCTAAACACTGAGAGCCATCATCTATTGCTGGAATTAAATGGGAATGCATATCTGTTTTAAGAACAGAAAAATCTTTCGGATCTAGATGTGTATCTCTTTTAGAAAACCATTTTAGCATTAACCGTATTGTTCTTTGTAATATTTTTGATAATCCCCAGAAGTAATATTATCCATCCATTTATCATTATCTAAATACCACTTTATTGTTTTACTTAAACCTTCTTCAAATTGAAGTGAAGGTTCCCATCCAAGTTCATTTTTAAGTTTTGTAGCGTCAATTGCATATCTCTTATCATGTCCTGGCCTATCTGTAACATAGGTAATTAATTTTTCAGCAGTCCCGTCCTGATTACCCAAAAACTCATCCATTTGTTTACACATTACCTTTATCAAATCGATATTTGTCCATTCGTTAAATCCTCCAATATTATAAGTTTCTGCATTTTTACCTTTATGATAAATCACATCAATTGCCCTTGCATGATCTACAACATATAGCCAATCTCTTGTAAAAAGTCCATCTCCATAAACAGGAAGCGATTTTGAATTTTTAATATTATTTATAAAAAGAGGAAGTAATTTTTCCGGGAATTGGTTTGGTCCGTAATTATTTGAACAATTAGAAATCACAAAAGGCATTCCGTATGTATTTCCGTAAGCTCTTACAAAATGATCGGAACTTGCTTTTGAAGAAGAATAAGGGGATTGAGGGTCATAAGAAGTAGTTTCTAAAAACAATCCTGTATCTCCTAAACTTCCATAGACTTCATCTGTAGAAACATGATAAAACAACTTACCTTCCTCATTTCCTTTCCAATGGTTTTTTGCTGCATTTAGAAGATTTACCGTACCAACAACATTAGTCATTATAAATTCCATAGGATTAGTAATTGACCTGTCTACATGGCTTTCAGCTGCTAAATGAATTACTCCATCAAAATCATATTTATCAAATAAATTATTGATAAAATCCTTGTCTACAATATCTCCCTTTTCAAAAATATAATTGTCTGAGCTTTCTATATCAGAAAGATTTTCCAAGTTTCCTGCATATGTAAGCTTATCCAAATTTACAATTTTATAGTTAGAATATTTATTTACAAAAAGTCTTACTACATGAGAACCAATAAATCCCGCTCCACCTGTTATTAATATCGTTTTTTTCATTTTTGAGTTTTTATTTCTTGCAAATATAAATAATTATCAGTTAATTAATTCGTTAGAAAAACTTAAAGAAAATGTAAATTAGCAAAAAATTAAATTATGAAGAGATTTCTTTTATATATTTTCCTGTTTCTAAGCTTAAATATAATAGCACAAGAGAAAAATATAAATAGCAAAATAATAACTTTTGATTACACTTATCAGGTGCCAATTAATGAAATGGCAATTGATTTTGGTCATAACTCATCATTAGGATTCAATTATTTGACGAATAATAATAATTTATTAATCGGATTAGATGCAAATTTCATGTTTGGAAACAATGTGAAAAATGATAGCCTTTTACGAAATATCGCTACGGAAGAAGGTTGGTTAATAAATTTAAGTGGTGAATTAGATACAATTCTTTTGTATGAAAGGGGTTGGAACTCTCATTTTCTCTTTGGAAGATCATTTCTTTTTCAAGAGAACAACCTAAGTGGTATTTATGTTTATGGAGGGTTAGGTTATTTACAACATAAAATCAGGTTGGAAAGTAACAGGACAGACATCCCTCAAATAGAAGATGAATATATAAAAGGGTATGACAAGTTTACAAATGGTGTAAGCTCAAAAATTTGTGTAAGCTATAAATATTTCTCCAAACATAACTCTGTACAATATCATGTTGGTGCCGAATTTATAAATGCTTTTACAAAAAACAGAAGAGCGTATAATTTTGCTACAATGGAAGAATATGATAATGATTTAAAATTTGATCAATTAATAGGTGTCAAATTTGGTGTTATTATCCCTATCCACAGAAATAATGAAGAGAAATTCCATTATTTTTAATGAGTTTTTTATATAACATATTTATTATTGTTTACAAATTCGGAATTGGTATTTTATCTGTTTTTGATGAAAAGACAAAACAAATAGTCACAGCCCAAAAGGATTTAAAAATTAAAATATATAATGCAACCAAAAATCATGCAAACATTGTTTGGTTTCATGCATCATCATTAGGAGAGTTTGAACAAGCAAAATCTGTTATAAAGTTATACAGAAATGAGAAGCCTACACATAAAATTCTTCTTACATTTTATTCTCCATCCGGATATAATATTGTAAAAAATAATGAGATTGCAGATTGGGTATTTTATCTGCCACACGACACAAAAAGAAATGCTGTTTTCATGTCTGAAGATGTAAAACCTATTAAAGTAATATTTATTAAATATGAGTTTTGGTTTAACTACATTCAAACTCTTTACAAACAAAAAATTCCAATATATTTTATATCTGTTATTTTAAGAAAGGAACAATATTTTTTTAAAATTTATGGGAGATGGTTTGCTAAACAATTACAAAAAGTAGATCACTTTTTTGTGCAAGATACAAATACTTCAGATTTACTAAAATCAATAAATATTAATGATGTTACAGTTTGCGGAGATAGTAGGTTTGATACAGTAATTTCAAATTCTGAAGAGAGCTTTGAAAGTAAAATAATACAAGAATTCTGCAATAAACAACAAGTACTAATAGCTGGATCTGCATGGGGAAAAGATATAGATTTACTCAAAGATATTCCTAAGGAAATAAACTACAAAATTATTATTGCTCCACATGAATTGAATCAGATTGAGAAACTGAAGAAATTGAAAAATTCTATTTTACTATCTGAGATTAATGATGTAAATGTAACAGATGAAAAGATATTAATTATTGACAAAATTGGTGTTTTATCCAAAATTTACAGATTTGCAGACATAGCATATATTGGTGGTGGTTTCGGAAAAGGAATACATAATTGTTTGGAAGCTGCTGTATATAATATTCCTATTCTTTTTGGTCCAAATCATCATAACTTTATTGAAGCAACAGATCTAATTTCTATAGGAATTGCTAAAGAGGTAAACTCTAGTGAGAGTTTGATAAAAGAAATAAAATATTTCAGAGAAATTAATGTAAAACCATTAACTGAGAAATATTTTAAGGAAAAGTCTGGCAGCTCAAAGTACATTGTAAAACACATATGATACAAAAGTGTATCTTTGCCAAATAAAATATTCAACATGAAAACACATAAATTATTTTTAGGAACAATTTTATTATCTTTCTTTATTTTAATTTCTTGCCAAGAAGATAAAATCATTGAAACAGGAACGGTTACTTCTCAGGATTATATTTTTGCAGAAAACTTATTTAATGATGTTGGTAGAATTGTTGAAGATGCTTTTTATGATAATGGAGAAAGTAAAACTTGTCCTTCTTATACATTGATGAATGCAGATACTTCTGATATGGATACCATTATTGTTGATTTTGGAGATGGAATACCAGATGATTGTTTAAGCTATGGTAAAGAGAGAAGAGGAAAAATAATAATTACTTATACAGGAAAATATAGAGATTCTTTGTCTGTTATAACTACTACTTTTGATCATTATTATATTAATGATAATTGGATACAAGGAACAAGAAGAGTTACAAATAACGGAAGAAACTCAAACGGAAATGTAAATTACACCATTGAAATTATTGATGCAAGTATAACTGGTATTGGAACTATACATTGGGGGTCTATTAGGAATAGAGAGTGGATTGAAGGCTTTAGTACTTTTGCTAATCCTTTTGATGATAAATATATTATTACAGGAGCCGCTAGCGGAAATAGCAGTAGTGGTAGAGATTTTGATGTCTTAATCACAAAAGATTTGTATGTAGATTTATCTTGTATGACACAAAACTCTTGCATCATAACAAGTGGTGAAGTTGAGTTAATTCCGGAAGGCTTTAGCAACAGAATTATTAATTACGGAGATAGTATTTGCGATTGTAATTTTTCTGTAATGCTAAATGGAAATGAATATTTTATTGTAATAAATTAAGCTGCTTTTAACTTAATTAAAGAAGATTTATCTAATTTATTCTTTGCATAAGAAAGAGTAAGTTTAAATTCCTTCTTCTCTTTTTCTGATGGCAAATCAAACATTGCATCTAACATTATTTCTTCACAAATTGATCTTAAACCTCTAGCTCCTAGTTTATACTGAATAGCTTTCTCTACAATAAAGTCTAAAGATTTTTTCTCCACAGAAAATCTTACATCATCCATTTCAAACAATTTTGTGTATTGTTTAATTATCGAGTTTTTTGGCTCAGTTAATATCATTCTAAGTGCATCAGCATCTAAAGGGTTCAGATAAGAAAGAACTGGCATTCTTCCAATTAATTCCGGAATAAGACCAAAACTTTTTAAATCTTGTGGTAAAATATATTGTAATAAATTTTCCTTGTCTACTTGTTCTTTTGTTTGAGAAGAATATCCAATTGCTTGAGTATTTAATCTTTTTGCAATATGTTTTTGTAGACCGTCAAAAGCACCTCCACTAATAAATAAGATATTCTTAGTATCCACCGGAATCATTTTCTGGTCCGGATGTTTTCTTCCTCCCTGAGGAGGCACGTTTACTATAGTTCCTTCTAGTAATTTTAACATTGCTTGCTGAACTCCCTCACCACTTACATCACGTGTAATTGAAGGATTATCACTTTTACGAGCAATTTTATCTACTTCATCAATAAACACAATTCCTCTTTGTGCTTGTTCTACATTATAATCTGCAGCTTGTAATAATCTTGTAAGAATGCTTTCAACATCTTCACCTACATAACCTGCTTCTGTCAATACAGTTGCATCTGCAATACAAAAAGGTACTTGCAATAATTTAGCTATTGATTTAGCTAATAATGTTTTTCCTGTTCCTGTCTCTCCTACTAAAATGATATTTGACTTTTCAATTTCAATTTCATCTTCAGAAATTTCAGGTTGTAAAATTCTTTTATAATGGTTATAAACCGCTACTGATAAAACTTTTTTAGCTTGTTCTTGTCCAATAACATATTCATCCAAATGAAATTTTATTTCTTGAGGTTTTAATAATCTTGCAGATTGATCAAGAGAATCTTCTTCATCAGATTCTATTTCAAGAATATTATAAGCTTGTTCAATACATCTATCACAGATATGTGCAGAAATCCCTGCAATTAATACATCTGTATCTTGTTTATTCTTTCCGCAAAAGGAACATTTTACAAGCTCTTTTGATTCCATTATTTATTCCTTACTAAAACTTCATCAATCATACCATACTCTTTTGCTTCCTGAGATGTCATCCAATAATCTCTATCTCCATCTGCCCAAACTTTATCAAAATCTGTACCCGAGTGATTAGAAATAATTTCATAAAGTTCTTTTTTCAATTTCTGAATTTCTCTTGCAGTAATTTCGATATCAGAAGCTTGCCCGTTTGCACCACCAAGTGGTTGATGAATCATAACTCTTGAATGTTTTAATGCAGTTCTTTTTCCTGTAGCACCCGCACAAAGTAAAACAGCTCCCATTGATGCGGCCATACCCGTACAAATTGTAGAAACATCTGGATTAATATATTGCATTGTATCATAAATACCTAAACCGGCATAAACACCACCACCTGGGGTATTCAAATAGATTCTTATTTCTCTTTCTGCATCTGCAGATTCTAAAAATAAGAGCTGAGCCTGAATGATATTTGCAACATAATCATTAATAGGAACACCTAAAAAGATGATTCTATCCATCATTAACCTTGAAAAAACATCCATTGAAGCGACATTCATTTGTCTTTCTTCAATAATTGTTGGAGAAATATAATTTCCGTGCATTGATGTAAATTCATCTAGATGAAGACTACTAATCCCCATATGATTTGTTGCGTATTTTCTAAACTCTTTTGAATAATCCATAATAATTTTATTTTTCTGATGCTAATTTAACAAAATCATCATAAGAAATAGCCTTTTCTGTAAGTTTGAAATTTTCTTTATAAATTTCTAATGTTTTTTGGTCATATAACTGATCGTAAACTTTCTTCCTTTCATCTTCTTTCATCAAAATAGAAGCGACAATTTCATTCATTTTATCTTGCTCCGGAACTGGCTGTCCGTACTGTTGCATTTGCATTGCTATTAAAGATGCTGTCTGATGCTCAACTTCAGAAGCTTCAACTTTTACATCAAAGTTTTCTAAAATATTATTTTCTATTAGTTGCCATCTTAAAGATTTCTGATACATGTCATACTCACTTTCAATTTGCTCTAAAGTTACTGCTTGCTCAGAAGTTTGTACTAACCATTTTTTAAGAAATTCATCTGGCATCTCAAACTTAATTTTATCAATTAAGTAAGAAACTACATCATTTTTAAGCATTCTGTCCGACTCAGTAATATATGATTTTTCTGCTTCTTCTTTAATTCTGGATTTAAATTCTTTTTCAGTTTTTACAGAATCTTTTCCGTAAACTTTCTCAAACAATTCTTCATTCAGTTCTGCAGGAATTAAATTAGAAATTGTTTTAACTGTAAATTGGAATTCTTCAGAAGTTAAATCATGTAACTGTTCATGAGTTATATTTAACATTGCACTTAAATCTGCATGGTTTGTAAAAGCCTTCATTACATTTACTTTAAATGAATCTCCGGATTTTACACCTATAAATTGTTTCTTAATCTTTTTATCTGCAATAAAATCCATAGAAACAGTAGCTTCATTTCTTACGCCATTATTCATTACATTTCCATCAACATCTAATTGTACAATTTCACAAAAAACTAAATCACCATCTTTTGAAACTTCAGGATTACTCATTTTACCAAATCTTTTTGCAATATCATTTGAGTATTGATCTACAATCTTTTTATCTGCTTCAATTTTATAGTAATTTACTTTATCCTTCTTTGTGATTTTTACATCTAGGTCAGGAGCTAAACCTATTTCAAAATCAAAATTAAAAGTTGTATCATTTTCCCAATCTACCTCTTGTGAGTTATTTGGCATAGGAGAACCTAAAACTTTCACTTTTTCTTCTGTAATATATTTATATAGTTCTTCTTGTAATAATTTATTTACTTCATCTACCAAAACAGCTGTACCGTATTTTTTCTTTATCATTCCTTTTGGAATTTTTCCTTTTCTGAAACCTGGAACTTCTGCAGTTTTCCTGTAATCAGTAAGTATTTTATCTACTTTTTCTTGATAATCTTCAGGAGTTACTACTACTTTTAATGAAGCTTGTAAATCGTTAATATTAGTTTTTGTAATTTTCATGTTAAATGTTTGTTAAAATGGTCGGCAAAAATACAATTTATTATCTGATAAAGAGATAATTATTTACTTTTTAGAAAATTATTGAGAATATCTATTATTTTTCGGAGATAACGGTTAGATCCTCTAATTTAATAACTTTTAAATAACCTTTTCTTTTGAGTATCAATTTCTCTTTCGAAAAATTCTGAGAATGAACATAAATATTAAATTCCTAAACCAAAAAATACTAAAGACTTTATTTATTATGCATGAAGTTGCAAAATATAAATTTTGTAAGTTTGTAATTAAAATTAATAAAATGCTAAAACAAATTTTTCTAATTTTACTTGTAGGATATTTCTCTTTTAATTCTACATCACAATGCGTGCCAGACACTATTTATCAAGATTCGATACCAAATGTTTGGCCATCTAGCGGATTCCCAGACGGAATGGTAGGTGTTAGCTATTCTCAATCATGGGATATGAAAACTCCTACTACATTATTAGATGCTGCTTTAGGAGATAGTTCTATTGTAACAGTAGATACCTTGGGAAGCACAATTTATATTGGAGATTGGCTTGTAGATAGCGTAGTAACAATAGATGTGTACGATATTCCTCCTGGCCTTATAGTTGAGTGTAGCTCTCCAGGTTGCAGTTATCCAGGTGGCCAGGTAGGATGTGCTGATATTTCTGGAGTTCCTACTACTATTGGTACATATTCTACAGATATTGTTACAAATCTATATTCTCACGGGGTAGTTACTATAACTGTTGGAGGTGTCCCATTAACCGTTCCAGTAGAATTAGATTATTTCTCTGTAACTGGCACATATGATACGATTCATAGATATACTATAACAATAGTAGAAGCAACCTCAATTGTTGAACAAAAAAATAATCTAGAAATTACAAACATTATAAATCAAAACAATAATCTATACTTTGATGTCTACTCTAGTAATTCTGATATATACAATTTTATAATTACAGATATGTTAGGAAGAAACATTTACACTTCTGATTTATTAGTTAATTCTGGAAGAAACACTCATAATATTGCTAAATATATTGAAAATGGTATATATATTATTACACTAAAGAACGACACTAATTCATTTTCTGAAAAAATAAGAATCACTTCTTCAAACTAAAGTTATATCATGAAGAAAATTGCTTTGATATACTGTATCTTACTATTCAACTCAAATATATTTTCTCAGAGTATAATTGGAAAAGTAACAGACATTAACAATATTCCAATAGAAGATGTAAATATCTCAACAAAAAATGGAATTGGATACTCAACAGATAATCAAGGAAATTATATTTTAAATCTCTCCAAAGGGAATCATATAATTAGCTTTCAACATGTCAGTTTTTCAAAACAAGACATTAGTGTTAAATTATCTAAAGGAGAAAAAAAGACACTGAACGTAATTTTATTAGAAAATACTAACATGTTGTCAGACATAGAAATAGATTCTAAAAAGGAAGACAACAACATCTCTCAAGTGTTGTCTCTTGACGTTATTAATGAAAACTTCTTTCTAGAAAAAGCTAATACTGATGTTTCTGTAATTGTAAATCAGATATCAGGATTAACATTAAACGATAAACAAGTACATATTAGAGGTGGAAGTGGATGGAATCCAATGGCAGGATCTAGAGTTTTATTTTTAATTAATGACAATCCCCTATTAACAGGAAATATGGGGCAGATTCCTTGGGATTTAATACCGATGGGAAATATTAAAGAGATAGAAATTATAAAAGGAGCTTCTTCAGCAATATATGGGTCTTCTGCTCTTAATGGAGTGGTTAATATAAAAACAAAATCAGCTAACCAAAAGGAAATTGATAAGCATCCTTTCCAGGGATATACTCAGGTAAATAGCCTTTATGGATATTATGATTCCCCTAATAGAAAAGAATTAGTTTGGTGGGAAGGCAAAAACGAATTTATTAATTTCGATTTATTACATACAGAAATATTCGACAATACTTCTATCTTTATTAGTGGAAACTACTACAAGGATGATGGATATAGAATGGGGCAAAATATTCTTAGAAAACGAGTCTCATCAAATGTAAGACATCATTCTCAAAAGATTGATGGGTTAGAGCTTGGAGTAAATGGAACATATATGCAAAAAGAAGATGGGATGTTTTTACTTTGGGAAAACTTTGAGAATGGATATATCCCATTGGATTCTAGTATCTATAGAGAGAATTCCCAATTATATCAAATTAGTCCTTACATTTCTTTAAAAACAAATAGGGGTGAACATTTATTAAAAACTCAATTCTTAAATATTGATCTTAATTATAAACAACTATCATTTTTCACTGATACATCTGGAATATCTGATAGTATTAGAGATATAGATAATGGTATTTCATCAAGAATATATTACTTTGATTATAAATACAAAAGACAAATAGATCGAATTAAAAGTAATATTATAATTGGATCAAGCAGTAAAATAACTTTTGCTAATGCAGATGCCTTTAGTGGAACAAATTATGTTATTACTAATTCTATTTATACATTATTAGAAAAGAAAATCAATAAAATAACCTTATCTCTTGGTTCAAGATACGAAATGTTAAAAATGAAATCTGAGGAGAAGTTTAGTTATGAAGGTGAAGACAGTACAAATAAATTCTCTATTAATTTTCCTGTTTTCTATACTGGAATGAATTATAAGATAAATAATAATAACTCTCTACGAACATACTTAGGTCAAGGAGTTCGTTTCCCTTCAATTGCAGAAATGTTTGTGTCTACAAGCGCGCTTGAAGGAACATCTATTTATCCAAACACATCATTAAAACCAGAATCTGGATGGAGTTTTGAGTTAGGATATAATGTTGGACATAAAAGAACTAATTTGGAATGGAATCTCGATCTTGCATATTTTCTGATGAGATATGAGAATATGATGGAATTTAGTTTTGAACAATGGGGCACAGAAATTGATGAAGAACATGCCTTTGGATTAGGATTTAAAACAATAAATGTGGGGAATACTCAAATAAGTGGTATTGAGGCTGAGTTAGAAGCAAAATACAATATTAATCATAAAACAACTGGAAATATTATTTTAGGCTATACATATATGGATCCTATTTCTTTAAATCCTGATGAGGTTTATGATTCAGTAAATATTTCCGGTGTGATCAGACCTGTTACTTTTAATAATAGTAGTTATAATCCTACAATGCTTAAATATCGATATCAACATTTATTAAAGATAGACACTAGATTTGAATACGAAAAATATTCTTTTGGTGTTAATCTTAATTACAATGACTATATGAAAAATATTGATTATATATTTACAACGGAACTTATTAATGAAGGAATCCCTGGATGGAGTGACCCTATTATACCAGGAATAAATACCTCTAGAGAACTAAACAAAAAAGGAGATTTACTTGTTGATTTATCAATTGGAGTCAGAATAAATTCTATTGCTAAACTAAACTTCATAATTAATAATGCAACAAATGCCGAAATATATACACGACCAACAGACCTTTTGTCTCCAAGAAGATATTCTGTTAAATTAAAGATTACAATATAATATTATCAATTAAACTTTGTATCTTTATAAATCCAAATTCAAATACTATGAACACACATTTTACTTTAATTTTAACCATTATAATTTCATTCTTATCTTGTACTCCTCCTGAAGAGAAACACAACTCAGTGGAAGTTATAAAAAAAACAACTCTGAATACTGAAGAAATTTCGGAAACTAAAGAATTACAGGGAGAGGACGATACTTTAGTGAGAAAAAGTGCAAATATTGAGATTACAGACAAAGTGCAAAAAGGAGACTTATTAGGAGATATTTTTATCAAACATAATATACCGAGTAATTACATCCCAGATATAGCTAGTCAGGAAGAGATAGATTTAAATTTTAACAATATACAAATAGGAAAAGAGTATAAAGTTATAATGGACAAGGACAGTGTTGTTATTTCCTTCCACTATCAGAAAAATTCTACAATGGTTTATAGTATTATATTCTCCGAACCTTTAAAATATACGTCAGAAGAAACAACCTTAGAAAAAGTGAAATCAGAAAATAATCTAGTTAACAATAAGGAAGAAAAAATGGAAGAAAGTAAAACAAAAGAAATCAGTAGAAAAAACTTTCTGATGGGCAAATTTCAATTAAGAAATCATCCTAATTTTGTATTAGTTGATAAAAAACACCATACAAAATCAGAAATGTATTTACAAAAAGAAACATTAGATGCCTTTGTGAAAATGAAAGAATCTGCTGAAAAAGATGGTATTAAGTTAACTATTGTTTCTGGAACCAGAAATTTTAATTCTCAGAAAAGTATTTGGGAAAGAAAATACAATAAATACAAAAAAGAAGGACTTACAGATATTGAAATTATTAAAAAAATAATGATTTGGAGTTCCATGCCCTCTACATCCCGACATCATTGGGGAACAGATATTGACATAAATGGTTTTGATGAATATTTTGATGGTAAAAATGAAAAAGCAAATAATGAATACGAATGGTTAGTTAACAATGCCTCTAAATTCGGATTTTGCCAAGTTTACTCAGAAAAGGGAGAAGGGAAAAGACAAACAGGATATAATGAAGAAAAATGGCACTGGTCGTATATGCCTTTGTCTTCTGATTATTTACAACAATATAAGGAACTTATTACCTACAAAGATATAAATGGATTCTCAGCTTCCGAATTTGCAAAAGAATTAGATATTATTAAAGCATTTGTATTTGGGATTTCAAGGGAATGCAACTAATTAATATGGTTTAGCTCGTCATCAAATAAATCTCTAAAGTTCTCTCCTTCAATTAAATAATATCCTCCAGAATTATCCTCCAAATATTTGATGGATTGAATTGGACTCTCAAATGTATAATGTAATTTCTTACTATCTTTCATTACCAAATATCCTTTTGAATTTAATAAGATTTGAATTTCATTATTTATTTTTATTTCATAAAGAGCATCATCCAAATTTGATTGATCAATTCTTGATATTTTGTTTTTAGCCTCAACTAAATATGAATGGACCTCACTTAATGGAACATTATCTGTCTCAACTCTTCTATGAACAAACCCCTTCCAATAGCTGTCTTTATAAGAAAAATTTGTTTTATAATAAGTGGAGATTTGAGTGAGTACAATCAATTCATCTAATTGAAAAAGGATTTTATCTACAAAATCATTAGGGAAATTCTGACACATATTTTCTACAACATCTAATGCGGCATAAAACATTAACTTTCTGCAAGATTTATTTTGGAATAAAGAATGATAATAATCGCTAAATTCACTACCCCATGTCAATCCTTCAACATATCCATAATCAGTTATTCTTGCTTCTGAAAAATTCAAAATATTCCAATAACCTAAACTTCTGCCTTCTTGGACTCTATTAATATATTTATCAATAAATAAAAAGTTATGCTTTTCAGTTTCAAAAGATGAAATTATAGCAGATTTATTTAAATCATGTGATTTATCTTGAATTATTGGTGAAAATGTTCTCCAGTCAAAAGTTTCATCTAAGTTAATAGATTCTCCATTTTCTAAAGTTATAATAGTAATAAAGGTACCCTCTTCTAAATTACTAATTATTGTTTTTGCTGAAATACTAACTATCGAAATAACTAATAAAATTTTTAATGATTTTTTCATAATATTTATTTTAATTCTTAATGTCCTTCTTCTTGTCTTACATAAATAAACTCTTCCTTCCCTCTATACGTTATATGAAGAATTCCTTCACTTTTCGTGTTCTCATATCCATAATAAGTATATGTACTATAATATCTTATATCAATATTAGCATTATAATATCTTGGAGCGTCTAAAGAATAATCAAATTTTAATCTAATCATCTTTCCATTAATCTTAATAAATCCTGCTTGAAAAATCATACCCTCAGAACTTATAATAGCATCATACCATAAAGTGTCAATATACTCAAAAGGATCTAGAATATTAGACGTAAGTAAGGGAACATTAACATATGAGCTACTTACCCAACCCTCTTTAGTGTCACCTAACCGTTCATCATTCTCTGGGGAGAAATACTGTCTAACTTTAATAAAACCATCTCTCCACTCACCTGCATAAGTAACAACAGAGGTATCAACTAATTTGCCAATTACCCTACAACTTGTATTCGGTTCCTCTCTTAAATTTAAATAACTATCTACATTCACTGTTACTTGAGTAATCCCTAATAAAGGTAACAGTAAAAATATTAATATTAACTTCTTCATTTTATTCTTTTAATTTATTTTCGGCAATACTTAACCATCTTAAAACACTTTCTTTAATACCTGAAACTTCACCCCTATCCGTAACCTTATTATTACCATCACCAGAATCAACAAGTATCTTTTCAATATCTCCATTCTCTTTAAAATAAACCCTAGTTTTAAGTTTTTCACTCCCAAGTTCAACTATCTCATACACAAAAAATAATTTATCATTTAGAAAATAATATTCTGAATCTAACCAAGAGTCCCATAATGAAAAACTAAGAGTGATTCTTTTATACCCATCAGGATAATTACATGAAGTAACCGTTCTGTCAAATGGTCTCTGAAAACCATCATCTTCATCAATTTCCTCCCATTTAAGTGTGTTACATTTGCCTTCTTTCGAATAAGATTTTGTCTCTTTGTACATCTCTTTTATCTGTTTTACCCTATCAGTATATTTACTTTTTATTCTTTCTTCAGTAGTGTTATTTATTTTCTCTTTAGTGAAATCTTTTATATCTATTTTAACTATTTTACTGTCAGAAGATATTTGCATCCATTGCTTTTGTGTGTCTGATTCTTTTCTGTCTTCCTTTTTTATATATTTTACATATTGCAAATCAAACGAAATAATTGAAAAATTATCACTCTTCTTAATTACTTCTAAATTATAGATATTTGTTTCTGTCCAATCTTCTTTATTAAATTTACTAAAGTGTTTCTCTATCACCTCATCATTCGAAAAAGAATCTTTCTTCCCAAACCACTCAATATTTTCTTCAACAAAGAATTCTCTTAGAAAATCAATATCTTCTTTTTCATATGCTTTGTAATAATTTTCTACAAATTCCTGAAAGTCAAAATCCTTTTTCGAATCTGAGTTAAAAAAATCACAAGAAGTGAATGTTAGTATACTTATTACTAATAATAGTTTTTTCATTGTGTTTATTTTCATATTGATTAATCCCAAGATTTTGAATTAAGGTCACATCCTATAGTAATAACACCCCCATTATGACTATATTCTCCATATGAACTATCCTGATACTGAAGAACAATTACAACTCTATTTTCAAATGGAGATTTATAATATCCAAGATAATCTACATTATGAGCAGAAATCACTTCACTACTAATTGTTTTAGAGTCTCCATCAAGATATACTTTTAATTTATATTTTGTTCTGTTTTCCCTTCCAGTTTCATCTGAAAACTCTTCTAACAAACTTTGTGACAACTTAATTCTAAACCCTGCATCACTTGTCTTAATCCTATCAGAAGTATTAATTATGCCAAAAGAGTTATCTTCAATCTCATATCTGTTTAAGTACTTTAATACTGTCCTTCTCTCCCTGTTCCATGTACGATCTAAATCACAATGATTATCCCAATCCTCTGATTCCTCAGGATTGAATTCATCTAATTTTATAGTCTTAAGTATTTTATCTGTAATCATACTTTGAATGACAATCTCATCTAAACAACCTCCAATACCATCAAAAGAAGTAAATTTTCTGAAAGCAATATTCCCATCTCTACTCCATCCAATAGGATAATAGATAGATCCGTTCCAATAAAACTCATATCCTATCTGATTGTTAGGGTTGGTGTAACTATTATGTTGCTTAAACTTATTTTGGGTATGTGTATTTGATTGTTCTGGATCGATATTAGAACCATCTGTATAATTCTCTCCTTTAGAATAGTCATATTCTCCCTCATAGGAAACATCATGTTCTTTATTTGAACAGTTTGTAAATTGGAAAATAATAAGTATCAATATAATTAAGTTCCTCATAGTTTTTGTATTTAGTTAATATTTATAAAAATGTTGATAATCTTTAGAGTGTTTCCAATCTCCTCCCCAATGCCACCCTCTACTTTTAAATGCATTCACTACACAATCATTTTTTTGTATCATTCCCTCTTCTTGTAAGTTTCTATCTATATACATCTTTCCATTTTCAGGTGAAACCTTTTTTCTTTTTACAAAAGGGTTAAATAATGGATTTATATCAATAGCTTTCCCAAAGGAATGGTCTGATAATTTTCTGCTACCACTAACTAATCTGTAATTAAAACAAGACGTGTTATTATCTTCCATTGATTTGTCATCATTACAATTGTAAAAATCTATTGGAATCATTTTATTTATTGGAAATCTGCACTGATATATTTCTCTGAAAATATCCACCACCTCTGCTGCTATTTCTTCATTAACTACAAGTTCCCCCATCTCACTCTCTCCACTCATATTTATATAAGATACTTTTACAGACAATAATTTTACTAAATTCTTTATCTCCTTATCACAACAACAATGAAACAAATCATGTTCGCTAATTTCATTTATTTCAAAAGAAAATTCTGGGATTATTAGTTCTTCTTCTGGG
>Ga0206679_10000699_pt1 | contig 28189 bp, 19 predicted proteins | sample M110012015metaG_FD_155464 | JGI IMG/M metagenome (GOLD analysis project Ga0206679, IMG submission 155464) | Ammonia-oxidizing marine archaeal communities from Monterey Bay, California, United States - M1 100m 12015 | ecosystem: Environmental > Aquatic > Marine > Intertidal zone | place: USA... | reverse complement strand
AGAAAATTGCTTTTCACTTTTTAACGCAAGTAATTCTTTTTGTTTTTTCTGATTTGTAATGACCTGCTCCTGTTCCTTGATGCGATATTCTCTAAGCTCACGTGAATACATTTGTGTTAATTCATTTATGGCTTTTGTACTTGAAATAGAGGAGTTGATATTCGTATATTTTTGGTATTCTTCTAGATTCAAATATGCTTTGGTATAATCCTTTTGGTTGGAATATATTTCCGCAAGAAACTTATGACTCTCTAGACGATAAGGGTCAAATTCATATATTTCTAAAAGAGCTAAAGATTTTTTGAAATAACTTTCCGATAGTTTCCATTCCTTTTGTTTAAAAAAGAGCTGTCCAATTAAATGTAGTGATTTGGCATTCCCTTTTTGATCTCCTAGGAGGTCAAATTGACTTCGAGCTGTGGCCAATTCATTATTTGCAGTTTCGTATTCGTTTTGAAATATTAATATTTTAGCTTTTGTAAGCATGGTTAACGGTAGGTTTGTACTTTCCTCCCATTCCTTTATAAAGGGAATACACTTGTCCAAATATCTTATGGCATTTTTTTCTTCCTGTAAGGCAAGAGAAACTTCTGCCAAACCTCTATATATGTTCGACTTGAAAAAGGTGGCGTTATTCTTATCAGCAATACTTAACGCTTTTCTATAATATGTTTTCGCTTCATTGTAATATCTAATCTGAAATGACTTTTCTGCAATTTGTATAGTACCCCAGCATATATTCTTGTAGTCTCTGTTTTCTTCAGCTTGATCAATGAATTTGATTAATACGGAGGTGCTTTGTCCGATCATTCCAAAATGATTGAATATTTCCGATTGTATTTTAAAGGTATTTAATATGGCATTTTCGGAAGAAGATCTTCTAGCAAAATTTAATGCAAGATTAGAATAATGCAGGGAAGAATCTTTGTTGTTTAAATACATGTGTGATGAAGCTAATAGCCTATATGATTTTGAAAGCTCATCATTATCCCTGCTCTTTTTGGCTTCTTTTAAATGGCTTTTTGATGCGAGTAAGCTTTTTGGGTAATCTCCTAAATAAGTCGAATATAGACTCGCCCAGAAATACTTTTTCAATAGGTCATTATTGAAAAAAACAAGATGTTTCTTATACAATTTTTTAAACTTCAATAGTTCACCCTTCTCAAGGTAATGCATGAGTAATAATTCTGCGATTATTGACTTTTCAGCAGCAGGTGTGCCCACATCATTCAGACTTTTATTCAGGTCATTGACAAGGTCATCATTTGCAACAAGGGATATTTTTGAATTTTGTTTAAATTTCTTAATTAATGAGCTTGAAGTATTGTTCTGTTGGGCCTGAGCCAATGCTGAAAAACACAGCATTAAAACAACAAAAAGGAGCTTCATTTTATTCATTTGCTTAAAATTACAAAATTGATTGAGACGAGTTGACTTATTTTATTAAACAAAGCTAAATTCTTATTTCATGAACTAAGTGTCAAATTGCGTATCTTTGACCCTTAAAAAATAGAAAATGAGTTTATTGACAGTTGGCAGCGTCGCTTTTGATGCTATTGAAACCCCTTATGGAAAGACGGATAAAATTGTTGGAGGTGCCGGAACTTTTATAGCATTGGCATCATCATATTTTGTAGATCAACAAAATATCATTTCAGTGGTAGGTGATGATTTTCCGAAAGAGACTCTTGGCAATCTCAATTCAAAAGGTATAAACACAGATGGTCTTCAGGTTAAAGAAGGTGAAAAAACATTTTTTTGGTCGGGAAAGTATCACAATGATATGAATAGTAGAGACACATTAATTACAGAATTAAATGTTCTTGAAAAATTTGACCCTGTGGTCCCTGAAGGATATCAAGATTCTGAGTATTTAATGCTTGGTAATCTGAGTCCTTTGGTTCAGAGTACTGTTATTGACCGGTTAAGAAATAGACCAAAGCTAGTCGCAATGGATACCATGAATTTTTGGATGGATATTGCTATGGAAGATCTTACTAAAACCATATCGATGGTTGATTTGTTAATTATCAATGATGAAGAAGCGAGACAGCTAAGCGGAGAATATTCTTTGATTAAAGCGGCTAAACTCATTAGGAATATGGGGCCTAAAATTTTAATTATTAAAAAAGGTGAGCACGGTGCTTTATTATTTGTTAAGGAAGAAGTGTTTTATGCTCCTGCATTACCTCTAGAAGAAGTCTTTGATCCTACCGGAGCAGGCGATACGTTTGCAGGTGGTTTTATGGGCTATATTGCTTCCACGGGGGATCTTTCTTTTGAAAATTTGAAAAGAGCCGTGATATATGGTTCGGCAATGGCTTCTTTTTGTGTCGAAAAATTTGGTACTGAAAGGTTATTGGAATTAGATAATAAAGAAATATCAGCAAGAGTTGAGCGCTTTGTAAAATTGGCGGACTTTGATATGAATGTATTGGTGTAATGAAAAATGAATTAATAGAAAAGCTTAGTGCTAAAATTGGTGAAGATGACTTGATTTCTAATATAAGAGAAGTCAATCAGCTCAAAGTTGATTTTGATGATTGGTTATTGAAATCAGAGGGAAGTCAACAAGTTGAGGTACTAAAAGCTAAAGATAAAGGAGAAACGATAGAGCAAATTGATTTTTCGATTATTAAAGAACAATTTTATGTGCTTTATGGAAGTTACAAGGAAAATCGAAAAAAGCAGATTGAGCTGAAAAATCAATTAGAAGAGGCAAACTTAAAGCAAAAAAGCGCACTTATCATAGAGCTTAAGACACTTGTTGAAAACGAGGAAAATATTGGCTCAGCTTTTAAAGCTTTTAATACGATACAGGAAACCTGGAAGAAAATTGGAGACATTCCTAGAGCAAAAAGGGATATCATTCAAAAAGAATATTCTAGGCTTCGCGAAATGTTCTTTTACAATATGAATATTTATCGTGAAATTAAAGATCATGACTACAAAAGGAATGCTCAACTCAAGCAAGAAGTTATTCATAAACTACAATCTCTTCGAAATGGTGAAAGCCAAATAAGAGAAGTTGAAAAGTCACTTCGATCTCTTCAAGATGATTGGGAGGATATTGGTCCTGTAAATAATGAAGAATGGGAGATATTAAAGACAAGTTATTGGGAAGCCGTTCGTTCTATTTATGACAAAATAAATAAACATTATGATGAATATCGCCAAATTCAAAATGACAATTTAAAGAAGAAACGAGAAATAATAGCTGCTTTGAAAAGCAAAATTCAAGAAGGTGTTGATCCTAGAAACATCAAACAATGGAACAATCTTACGAATGAGGTTAAAAAAGCGCAGGAAGATTGGAAAAAAATTGGATTCGCTTCAAAAAAAGACAATGATAAAATCTGGAAGGAATTTAGAAGCTTGTGTAATTCTTTCTTTGATGAAAGAAAGGTGTTTTTTAAATCAAAAGATGAGGTTGATCAGAAAGCAAGAGATGTGAAGAAAGAATTAATATCTCGAGCGGTGGAGTTTAACAATTCAGAAGACATTCAAGTGGCAACAAAAGGGTTGATAGACCTTCAAAAGAAGTGGAAAACAACAAAAAATGCAGGGAGATATGAACGTTCTCTTTGGGAAGAATTTAGAAAAGTATGTGATCAGTTTTTTAATAAAAAAGAAGAGATTTCAAATGAGTTTAAAAAATCTCTTGAAGAAAATCTAAAAGCCAAAAAGGCAGCCATCAATTCTTTTAAGAAACAAGAATTGTCAAGTGATTACACTGAACAAAATCTTCAAGAAGACATCAAATCCTTCGTTTCAATAGGGGCAGTTCGTAAAGATAAGGCAAGTGAGATATTATCAGAATATGTTGCCGTAGTTAAAGATAAGCTTAAGGGACTGAAAATCAAATCGGAACAAATTGAAATTATTGTATTCAAACTAAAAATTGATTCCTTCGCATTGATGGAGAATAGAAAAGACATCTTCTTTAAAGAGAAAAATGCATTGAGAAAAAGAATCTCTACTCTTGAAAATGATATTCTTCAATCCGAAAATAATCTTGGATATTTTTCAATTTCCAAGGGAGCAGAGAAATTATTTGATAAGGTAAATCAGAAGAATGAGGAAATCAAGAATGAAATTGCCATTTTGAAAAGACAATTGAAAATGATTCCAAATGAATAGTTTTACCAACAGTCTGCTTATATTTTTCACTATTCCTTTATTGTGTTTTGTGGTGTATGTAGGCTATGATGTGCCCATTGATTTTTTACACACCACGGGAAGTGAAATCCCATATCAGAATTATATTTTTTTGGGTTTTGCATTGGTTTATTTTATGCTTCTGGTTTGGCGGAGTGTAAGGAGATGGATGGGACTTCTTATTGTGAATAAAACAGAAAGATTTCAATGGAGCAAGGTTGTGAGTAAGTCAAGAACCCAACGCATATTGGTATATACTTTCCTTGAGTCTGGAATCATGTCTACAATTGCTTATGCGATGTATATAGTCGCTGGATCTCATCATCTACCGGGAGTTATACTCTTTGTTTTTTCGATTGAAGGCTTGATATTCTTATTGGTTGGAATGAGAAATAAATTTAGGGTTGGAATTTCTTCCAAGGCAGTAATTGTTTCAGATAGAGAAGTGACAATTGTATATTTGACAGGATTGAGACAGGTTACTATTGGAAATGAATCTGTTTATTTTGATTACATTAAGGATTTACAGCTATCATTCCCGACGGATTGTATTGATGAGCAAGAAATAGAATCATTTCGCTCAGGTATAAGGAATGTTGTTGACAACGATAAGGTTTTGATTCGCAATAGCTACTAATCATGAATGAAGCACAAATATTAATCATAGAGGATGACACGGTTTTTGCTGAGATGGTTCAGTTTCAGTTGAGCACCTCTGGGATTTCTCTCGAAAATATTATCTCTATTGATTCTATTGGAGAAGCAAAAGAAATCAGAAAACTTCAAGAGCCTGATGTTATTTTACTTGATCTAAATATTACGGATTCGTCTGGAATTAATACTTATGATTCCATCAGTAGATTATTTCCATTGGCATCTATTATTGTCTTGTCAGGAATGGATGACGAGTCTATTGCGTTAGAAATTGTATCTAAAGGTGGTCAGGATTATGTGCTAAAAGGAGACCTCAATGCTCAAATTTTAAATAAGACCATCAAATATGGTTTATTAAGAAGACAGCTCAGTATAAAGGTTCAGAAGTCAGAGCGAAAATTTAAAGATGTCTTTAACAAATCTCCACTACCAATTGTACATCTCGTTGGAGATGATTTTACGATAGAGCTAGTCAATAATGCGGCAATAGATTTGTATAAAGTTGAACGAGAAGCGCTAATTGGAAAAAAAATAACCGTGTTTAATACTGGTAGTGATGAGGAAAAAACAATTACTAAAAATGGCGGCAGATTTACCCATGCTACTGGTGATGGGTCGGAGATTATAGTTGACATTGAAATCAGCCAAATTGAATCTGATTCTAATCAGATGGAATTCATTGCCTTAATAATTGATAGAACTAAGGAGCTTGAATTTGAGAAAAGAAAATTTGATATTATTTCTCAAGCGGAGGAATCCGAGAAGAAAAAAATAGCACGAGAACTGCATGATGGATTGGGTCAGCAAATGGTTCTTTTAAATCTTTTGTTTCAGAATTTTCAACCAGGTGAAGAACAGAAGAATAACTATAAAGATCTAGGAAACTTGCTGCAAAGCTGCATTCGAGAAGTAAAGGAGATTGCGTATAATCTTTTGCCTCCCGAGTTAGAGAAAGGCTTTATTAATGCTTTGGAGCGATTTTCACATCGAATCAATTCCATTGGTGAGATAGAGTTCAAATTGGAAATAGATGAATCAATAGATGAGTCAAATCTAGAATTCATTGATAATTTTAATTTATATCGAATAATTCAGGAGCTATTTAACAATTCATTAAAGCATGCAAATGCTTCCGTTTTCATTTTAAAAATGCAAAAAGAAGAGTCTGGAAAAATAGCAATTGATGTTTCAGATAATGGTGATGGATTTGATATAGATAAGGTCAACCATGGACTTGGTCTTGCCAATATAAATTACCGAATGAATATGTCGGGTATAAAAGGAGAGTTTAATTCAGAGATAGGGAAGGGGACAAAAGTGAGTTTAAAGTTTGATTAAAAGTGAAGGTATTATTTATACGTTTTAGCTCGATTGGAGATATTGTATTAACATTTCCAGTCGTTACAGCATTTAAAGAAAAACACCCCGATGCACACATTTCTTTTTTAACCAAGAGTACTTTTATTGAACTCTTATCTGCTCATCCTAGTATTGACAGTGCCCAGCCTTTTGATGATTCAGTGCTGAATACGAGAAAATGGATTAAAAGTCAGCAGTTTGATATTATTATTGATCTTCATAAAAATATCCGAAGTTTTTCTGTTACTATGGGAAATGCCCAAAAGGTTTTTAGATTCGATAAGTTGAATTTAAAAAAGAAGCTATTGACTTCTTTAAAAATAGATAAACTTCCAGATATTCACTTGGTCGATCGATATTTTGAAGCCCTAATTCCTTTAGGTTTGAATAAAGATTTTCTGGGTGATTCGTTTAGTGTTCCGCTCAGTTCAAAAGTTGATATTGGTAGTGTTTTTAGTGTAGCTCCAGCTAAATTTATTTGCATTGCATTGGGTGCAAAGTTCAACACAAAAAAAATCCCATTGTCTCTTCTCGAACAAATCGTTGAAAGTATAGATGTACCTATCGCCCTGCTAGGAGACCATAATGATGTTGATACGGGGACCCAAATTGTAAATAAATTTCCTCAGAAAAAAATAGTCAATTGTGCTGGAAAATATTCTATTTTACAGTCTGCAAGTATTCTGGAACAAGCAGAAAAGCTTGTTACTGGGGATACTGGCCTAATGCATATTGCATCTTTCTTCAATATCGCTATCATTAGTATTTGGGGAAATACGACTCCAAAGTTTGGCATGTATCCATATAGAAAAGCGTTCCACAAAAATGATTCGATAATTCAAAACAAGGAATTGTCGTGTCGACCTTGCTCAAAAATAGGATACGACAAATGTCCAAAAGGTCATTTCAAATGCATGGCTCATAATCCAGCCGAAATTATTAATGCCATTGGCTAATTAATACCAAATTTCTTGAAGGAAGTCTCTGATTTCCTCCATTGCATCCATTGAAAATGTCTCTTCGAGCTGCCCATATTCACTTACGGTACAGGTCGTACACTTCTGAAACAAATGGTTTAATCCATTTAACTCTTTGATGGTGTGCAATTTTTTATTTTTTGGTAACAAATCCTTATATCCTTTAATATTTTCATCACTAGTCACCTGAATGTCTTTAGAACCTATAAGCACAAGCACATGACATGAGATGTTTTTTATGTCTACACTAGGAGAATATTTTACGAATTCATACATCCATGGATTCAGCATTGTTTCGTTAACAGAATGAATCACATCTTTCTTTTCATTTTTCTTAATAATGTCGTTTTTGTACATTATTTTCGTCCACTTTTTTGATATTTTTTCAAGTTCATCTATAGCATCTGTAGGAGATGAAGATCTTACTATGGCCTGAAATATTTCTTTATTATAGCTTTGGGTGATATCCAATTCTGTATTGGATGCGTTTTTACTTTTAGAGATAAGCCTGGTTTGAATTTGAAGAATAGAATCACCTCTGATAGATGTTCCTGCGAGTGAAACAATTCCTGATAAATCTTTTATTCTAGCACCTAATATATTGCAGATTACACCTCCTTCACTATGGCCCATTACAACTATTTTTGCTGCATCAATATCATCGCGATGCTGCAAATATTCAACTCCAGATTCTGCATCAAGAGCCAAGTCTAAGGTTGTTGCAGAACCAAAATCTCCCTGAGAGTCATGCGTTCCTCGATCGTCATAGCGCAGGACTGCATACCCTAAATTGGAGAGGTAATCAGCGAGCACCCAAAATGGTTTATGTCCCATGATTTCTTCATCTCTATTTTGGGGTCCACTACCACTTACCAATATGATTGCAGGGGAGGGTTTATTGGTTTTTGGAAGTGTGAGAGTTCCTGCCAAATAGAAAGAATCTTTAAGATTCATAAATTTCACTTCTTCAATGTCATATGTAAATGGTGGTTTTGGATTTTGAGGACGCTTGAGCTCTTCTTTTTCTTCAGGCTTTTTGAAAAAGGTTAGATTCTCTACAATAGCTCCCTGTTGAAACATTCCTGAGATAGAGTCGGGGTAATACACTCCCTCATATAACACTCCTAGGTTTTTCATTTCGACTTTTAGCTGATTACCCTTAGAAATAGATATTGTAGCAGGCATATCGAAGGCTTTTTGTTTAGGAGAATCAACAGTTATGGTCGCATTTTTCCTATCTTTTTTTATATGAAAAACTAAGGGAAGATCTGCGGCTTTTAAGGTAGCGTACCAATCGCCATAAGGGGATTGGGAATAACCATAGAAGCTCAAGAAAAGAAAAAGTGATAAAAGTTTCATTAATAAGGAATTTTTAATTTTTCAAATATAAAATGCATAAGCCATGCGGGGCCAATGAGAAGAAACTGAATATCCTGAAGGAACGACGGTTTTTTACCCTCTATGTGATGTCCTATAAATTGAAAAACCCAGCTTATAGCAAAAATGCCGATATACATCCATAATGGGTGTTCTGATGTAGATAACTCTGAACATAAATAAATACAACATAAAGAAAACAGGGTCATACCAATAGAAATGGCTATTGAAAGAGATAGGTAATATAATAGTACGAGAACAAGTGCAACAAATGCCCAATTTAATTTTACACGTGCAAATAAAGAGATTTCCCAAGGAAAAGGAATAAGAGAAATCAAACCTACCAAACTAAAAAAAATGGCAGGTACGCATATCCAATGGATAAGCTTATTCGTTTTATTTTGATGACTTACTCCATAGGCGTCAATGAGAGATTTAAATTTACTCATGTCATTTAAATATTTTCGGTAAATATCTTTTTAAGCTCAGAAGCTTCATTTGGCTTCATTTTTCCAGCCAAAATCAAACTCAATTGTTTTCTTCTCAAAGCAGCTTCATATCGTGTTTTTTCTTCCTCGCTTTCAGGAATCAGTTCTGGAACCTGGATAGGTCCTCCATGCTGATCTACGGCTACAAATGTATAAATGGCATCATTACATTTGATTTTTTCGCCGGTGACCTGATCTTCTACGTAAACATCTATAATCACCTCCATTGAAGAATAGAAGGATCTCGACACCTTGGCTTCTAATGTGACAATAGAAGCTTGCTTAATTGGTCTTTTGAAGGATACATGGTTTACAGATGCAGTTACAACGACTCTGCGACAATGCCTATGGGCAGAAACACTAGCTATAACATCCATCCAAGCCAATAATTCACCCCCAAATAGATTTCCGATGGTATTGGTGTCGTTGGGTAAAACAACCTTTGTTGCTATTGAAAAAGTTTCAATTGCTTTTCTTGATTTCATATCACAAATGTACGTAATTGTGGAAACCAATTATTTTAAAGTGCTTTTTCAATCTCATATATTTAGTTTATTCAATCCTTACTTACTAGATAAAAAATTTTTTAAAAAAGTTTAATTGTTTACTTTAGCAAACCTTTATTATAATAATTCGTTTATAAGAAAACTAAATCCATGAAATTTACCTATTTATTCCTATGCACAATTCTCCTTTCATCATTGCATAGTATAGCTCAAGACAAAAGAAAATTTGATCCTACGAATGCACGTGACGGCGAAAATATTGAATACTGTCACCAGCATATAAAAATGGCAGAATTGCGAAGCAATCCAAATTACATTAAAGCGAACAAAGAATCCGAATTGGAGTTCCAAAAGAAATTAAAAGAACCTGTTCAAAAGGGTACCATCTATAAAATACCAGTTGTTTTTCACGTACTTCATAGCGAAGGAGCTGAAAACGTTTCTGATGAACAAATTCATGATGCCATGTTTGTTTTAAACAGAGATTTTAGAAAACAAAATGCTGACACGGCAAATGTTCATCCTGACTTTTTGGGAATGCCAGCTGATGTCGAGATTGAGTTTGTACTGGCTACAAAGGCTCCAAACGGAACTTGTTTCAAGGGCATTACACGAACCAATTCTCCCATGAGTTATCAAGGAGATGACGGCGGCAACCAGGTAGGTGCCATTATTCAAGGTAATGACGTTTACAATCAATCTTGGGCTGGAAATAAATATCTCAATGTTTTTGTTTGCGGTGAGATAGGTGGAGCTGCTGGATATACCACAAATCCAGGTGTATGGAATGCAACGAGTATGACCAATGGGATTTGGATATTACACAACTATCTCGGTTCTATTGGAACGGGTAGTGTTGGAACTAGTAGAACACTTACGCATGAGGTTGGGCATTGGTTGAATCTAGACCACTTATGGGGAAATTCAAATAATCCGAATCTACCAACGAATTGTTCGGAAGATGACAATGTTCAGGATACACCAGAATGTAAAGGAGTTACTTCATGCAATACCAATTCAAATACCTGTAATGGAGACAATGCTTATTGGGGTTTTGATATGAGAGATAACGTCGAAAACTACATGGAATATTCATATTGTTCTAAAATGTTTACTTCCGGTCAGGTGGCTAGGATGAGGGCTTGTTTGCAGGTTTCAAGTACAGGTCGATCAAATCTTTGGAAAACAACGAACTTAAATGCTACTGGAGCGACCGGTGATTTATACCTATGTAAGGCTGAATTTGAAGCTGATCGTACAACCGTTTGTTCAGGGAATGAAATATTATTCACGGATGATTCGTATAATGTTGTTTCTAGCTGGCAATGGACGATAACACCTTCTTCTGGATGGTCTTTTACTAATGGAACTGATGCTAATTCTCAAAATCCAAGTATCATTTTTAATGATGAAGGATTGTATTCGGTTTCTTTAAATGCATCTGACGGTGGAACTTCAGATGTTGAAACAAAAGACAATTATATAAGGGTGCTTCCAACATCTGCTGTTTTACCATATTGGGAAGGTTTTGAGGGATATACAAGTCTTGAAAATCTAACAAACTGGGAGATTAAAAATTTAAATAACAATAATGCTTTTAGTTTAGAAACTGGATTTGGTCACACGGGTAATAAATGTGCTAGACTGATCAATTATGGACAGCAACCTTCGAATATTGATGAACTGATTTCTGAACCAATTGACATGTCAGGGGTTCCTGAATCAGGACAGGTTACTTTAAGCTTTAGATATGCTTATCGAAAAAGGTCTTCATCTGATTATGAGTTTTTAAAAGTTTTTATTTCTAATGATTGTGGAGGCGATTGGTCTCAAAGAAAAACCTTAGGTGGTAATTTGTTATCTAATCAAGTTTCTTCTTCATTTTGGGCTCCAAGCTCTCAGTCCGATTGGGAAACTATTCACATGGGAAATGTGTTTTCGGACTTCTTTGTTGAAAACTTCAGAATGAAATTTAGGTTCGAAGGCGAAGGTGGAAATAATTTCTATCTGGATGATATTAACTTGTATGAAGGTAGCTCATCGGATGATATTATAGTTGGTCTCGAGGAACTTGGGAAAAATATAAATATGACTGTTTATCCAAATCCTACTGAGGCAGATATGTCAGTTGTCTTTCACCTGAATACAGCTCAAAAAATGACTGCACAAATCCTAGACATAAGAGGTAAACTTATTGAATCTCATTTAATTCATGCAAATGAAGGTAAAAACACCTTGATTCTTGAGACAAAACAATTGTCACAGGGGTCATATACGATTAAATTAAGCAGTGGTTCTGCTTCTTCTTCGATGCCTTTTTATAAGCTTTAAGATTGACTAAAATAATCTTGGATTATTTGAGCTTTTGAAGAGCCTATTGCCAAGCTCAGCTCATCGTGCTGAGCTGATTTAATAGCGTCTATAGTTTTGAATTTTTTGAATAATATTTCTTTTGTTTTAGAACCAATCCCAGGAATATCTTCGAGTTCTGAATGTAAAGCAGATTTACTTCTTCTGCTTCGATGATGCTTAATACTAAATCTATGTGCTTCATTGCGCATAAATTGAATCACTTTGAGACTTTCACTTCTTTTGTCAAGATAAAGCGGGTGTTTGTCTTCTGGGAAGAAAATTTCTTCAAGTCTTTTGGCAATACCAACAATCGAAACTTGGCCTTTTAGATTCAATTCTTGAAGCGCCTCGTTTGCAGCACTTAGCTGGCCTTTTCCGCCATCAATAATAATGAGATCCGGTAATGATTGGTTTTCGCTTAGGAGCCTTTTATACCTTCTATAAACGACCTCTCTCATTGTTTCGAAATCATCTGGGCCACTGACCGTTTTTACGTTAAAATGTCGGTATTCTTTTTTAGCAGGTTTGCCTTTCTTGAATACAACACAAGCAGAAACAGCATTTGTGCCCTGAAGATTTGAATTGTCAAAGCATTCCATATGATTTGGAGTTGATTTTAGCTTAAAGTCTTTTTTAATGGACTCAAGTATTCTGCTTTGATGGTTTTTTGTATTTAATAGAATTGCTTTTTTCCTTTCGTTATTGATGTAATGATTAATGTTGCTTGATGAAAGCTCCAATAAAGTTTTTTTATCTCCCTTTTTAGGAACGAGGAATTTAAAATCATCAAAAGAGTAATTTACGTTGATATTAGAAATGATGGTTTTGTTCGTTGAACCAAATTTGTCCTTCAATAAGGACATATTAAGAACGGCAAAATCACTTGCGGATTCATTGAGTCGTTTTTTGATCTTATGATTATAAACATTCATGATTGCACCGCCTTTTACAATCATATAATTAAAATAGAAAGTTTCGTTTGTGTCTTCTACCGTAAATACATCAAGGTCGTGAATTTCAGAAACAATTATAGACTTTGTTCTGTATTGATTTAGTCCTTCGATTATTTTCTTTATTTCATCGGCCCGTTCAAATTCATAAATCGACGAAAATTCTTTCATCTGCTTCTTGAGTACTTGTATGAGATGAGCTGTTTTTCCTTCGAGAAGCATGACGATTTTATCAATCATTTCATCGTAGTCAGCTTTTGCTTGAAGCGATTCGCAAGGGCCTTTACAATTGCCAATGTGATATTCAAGACAGACCGAATATTTCTTTTTTTCAATTTTATCAGTACTTAAATCTAGAGAGCAGGTCCGAACAGGAAATAGGTTATGGATTAGTTTAAACATCACATTCATATTTCGAACATTTGGAAATGGTCCAAAATAAAGAGAGTCTTTATTGTTTTTTTTACGTGTGGTTTGAACTCTGGGAAAAGGTTCTTTCATTACTTCAATCCAAGGATATGTTTTATCATCCTTTAAAAGAATATTGTATTTGGGCTGATGCGTTTTAATTAAATTGTTTTCGAGTAAAAGAGCATCAGCTTCGGTGTCCACTATGATGTACTCGATTTTCTGAATTGACTGAACTAAAATTTTTGTTTTAAACTGTTCATGTTTTGAGGTAAAATAGGACTGTACTCTATTTTTTAAGTTTTTGGCTTTTCCGATATAAATGATTTGACCATTGACATCCATAAATTGATAGACACCTGGGTTAGGAGGTAAAACCTTTAATGAGTTTATTATTTCATCACTAAATGAATTCATGGAATAAAATTAGAACTAATATTCAAAATTTATTCATTCCTCTATCTTTGTAGCTATGTTAGAAGAATTTATTGAAGGTGCACTTAAAGAAGATATTGGTGATGGAGACCATACTTCAATGTCATGTATTGATGAAAGAGAAAAAGGTGCGGCGCGTCTTGAAGTCAGAGAAAAGGGTATTGTTGCTGGTGTCAATATGGCAAAAAGAGTTTTTGAGCTTTTTGATTCTTCCTTAGAAATAGAAGTTCTGAAAAATGATGGAGAAGTTGTAAATAGTGGTGATGTTGTATTTATCGTTAAGGGGTCTGCTCGTTCAATTTTAAGTACGGAAAGATTGGTTCTCAATTTGATGCAGCGAATGAGTGGAATCGCTACTAAAACCCATCAAATGGTTAAAATAATCTCCCACACCAATGCTGTTTTATTGGACACCAGAAAAACAACCCCAGGGATTCGATTTATTGAAAAGGAGGCCGTAGCCATTGGAGGCGGTGGAAATCATCGCTTTGGATTGTATGACATGATCATGATAAAAGATAATCATATTGATTATGCTGGAGGAATTTCAAAAGCTATTCAAAAAACGCATAGCTATCTGAAAGCAAAAAACAAACAGCTGAAAATAGAGATTGAGGTGCGGTCTGTTGAAGAGCTAAAAGAAGTATTGAAAGAGGGCGGAGTTCACCGAATTATGTTAGACAACTTTACTCCAAAACAAATTGTGAAAGCATTAGAGCTTATTCCAAATGAATATGAAACAGAAGCTTCAGGTGGGATTTCAGAAAAAACTATTGTTGATTATGCTGAAACCGGAGTGAATTTTATTTCTGTTGGAGCCTTAACGCACTCTGTAAAAAGCTTGGACCTTGGTTTAAAGGCTCATTTTTGAGTTATAGTTCTTAATGTCTAGGAGAAAGTCTATGTTCTCTTCAATCTTGTTGCCAATAACTACAAGGTTTGCTCCAGCCTTATGTGCATTTTTAATTTGTTCGATACTTCTAATTCCTCCCCCTATAATTAAAGGTGCATTTGCCTGAGAAAGCAATTGAATCATTTTCTTTCCGATACATTCTTTCGCACCGCTTCCTGCGTCTGCATATAAGACCTTATGGCCTAGAAATTTTCCAGCTATTGCTGTTTTTCTCGCAATGGAAAAGGCATCTTTGGGGATAGGGTTAGTGTTTGAAATATATTCAACTGAAGATTTTTTACCGCCATCAATTAACATATACGATGTTGGTATAATTTGAATGTTCATTTTTTCAAGCTCGGGAACAGAAGCAATGTGATGTCCTATTAAATAATCAGGGTTTCGTCCCGAGATTAAAGATAAAAACAATATCGCGTCGGCATGCTCCGACAATTGATGAGAAGCTCCAGGAAATATCACCACCGGCACATTTATTTTTTCTTTGGTAAGTCTAACACAATTTTGAAAGTCTGACTTGGAGACGGTACTTCCACCGATAAAAACAAAATCGGGTTGAGCAATCGATACTTTGTCCAAATAAATCAGTAAATCATTTTCAGAATTAAATTTGTCTGGATCAATAAGTATAGCAATACCACTACTGGTATTTTTTATGATTTCTAATACCGTCATTTTAGGTGATGTTGTATGTGAGTATTTCGTTGCCTATTTTTTCGTGTCTTAATAGATGCTTGTGATTTCCATTATCATCTTTTACCTCAAAACAATGTTCGTTGCTATTTCTGGATATAACACGTAAATCATTTTTGAAGCTCAATCCTTTTATATCATGTAATTTATATAAACATTCTTTTATGGTCCATAGAATGGTCAATTCTTCTAATGAGTCAAATTCATAAAACTTCTTTTCTTCATTATTAACATACTTAGATCTCACTTTAAGTATTCGTTTATCTATTTTTTCTAGGTCAATACCCAAGGGTATATCTGATAAGCCGAGACATATGCTTTGGACTGAATGACTCACCGATATATAACCATTGCCTATACCCAAAAATGGTTTTCCAGTAGAATTGTAATAAATCTCATTTTTCGGAATTAATTTGTTTCGAAGCTGACGAACACCTGTGTATTCATTTTTTCTTTTTAGACTCCTTATATTTTTCAATTCAACTTGCTCTTTTTCAAACATCCACGAGTTTTCATCAACATTTGTTTTATGTATCAGGCCAAATTTAATTTTATGTCTATCAAAAAAAATCACTACTTGTTTTTTGTAAAAATGCTAAATATATCGTAATTTAATTGGGTTACTCTCCGAGTCTAAATAAAACAATTTAATTTTTTTTAACAATTCTTTAATGACGGTGTTTTTTTTTATATTTACCCTCTTGAAAAGATTGAATTTTAAACAAACTCATATATATTATGATTAAAAAGTTACATTACATCATTTTAACTTTCTTATTACTAGGCTCTTACTCGATTTCGCAATCGGGTTTAGGAACATTGAAAGGTACTGTTCGAGATGAGGTTTCGAAAGAAGCGTTGCCTTACAGTAAAGTTCTGATTAAACAAAATGGTAATACCAAAGGGAATGCCTTGACAGATTTTGATGGAAAATTCCAGATTAATGCTATTCAGCCGGGTTCTTATGTGGTTGAAATTCGAAATGCAGAAGGGTACCAGCCTCAGGAAATTGTCGATGTGTTAATTTCTTCTGATAAAATCACCTTTTTGGATAAAATTATGCTGAGCAAACCAAAAGATGTTCAAAATATTGAAGAGACGGTAGTTATTGCGTATAAGGTTCCTTTGATTGATAAGGATGGTGGTGCATCTGGAGCAACAGTTACCCGAGAAGACATATCAAGATTACCAGTTAGATCAGCAGCGGGAGTGGCTCAATCTGTAGGGGGAGTAAATTCAAATGAAGGTTCAGGCGCGATTTCTGTTAGGGGCTCAAGATCTGATGCCACTTATTTTTACATTGATGGTATCAAAGTTCGTGGCTCTTCAAACTTACCTAAATCTGCTCTTGAAGAGGTTGCGGTCATAACTGGTGGTGTTCCTGCCAATTATGGTGATGTTACCGGTGGTATTATCTCTATTACTACTAGAGGCCCTTCAGCTACTTATTTTGGAAGTATGGAGGCTGTTTCTTCAGGAATCTATATTAATGGAGAAGATCCGGATGGATATGATGGTAAAGTAATTGGGTTAGACCAATATGGTTATAATCTATTTGAAGGTATGCTATCGGGACCCTTGCTTATGAAAAAAGATTCGGCAGGAAATAAAACTAAGCCAATATTAGGTTTCTTGATTTCAGCCAATTATACAGATAGACTAGATAGTAGACCTTTAGCAGGTGGAAGCTATAGAATTAAAAAAGACGTTAGAGATGAGTTGTTGGCGAATCCGCTTAGACCAACTTCTACAGGATTTGGTACATTCCACAACGCATTGTTTTTAAATAATTCTGACTTTGAGTCAACGCCTTGGAGAATGAATGCTAGAAATCGTGTTGTTTCTGCTCAGGCCAAAATAGATGTGAATACAGGGCCATCTGTTAACCTTCAATTTGGAGGATCATTGAATTATTCTACAGGAACCAATTGGGGGCGTAATGGGTCGCTTTTAAATTTTGGAAATTTTGGAGAGTATAATAATATTGACTACAGAGTTTTTGGTCGATTTACCCAACGTTTTAATAATTCACAAGAAGGAAGTAGTTCGAAAATTAAATCAGCCAACTACAATTTAATGGTTGATTATTCAAAATCCATGAGAGATTATTATGATCCGAAACATCAATATAATATGTTCAATTACGGACACGTTGGGTATTACACTACAAGAAGAAGACCTTCTTATGAGTTTAATTCAGAAGAAAATATGTATGTGCATAATGGGTTTAAGGATGAGGAAGTAAGCTTTACACCTTCTGAGACAAATTCAGCATTAGCTTCTATTACGAGTCAGTATTATGATATATATGCTGGAGCACCCATTGGACATTACGAAAATTTATTTCAAATCCAGCAAGGTAATGCCTTGAGAAATGGAGATTCTCCTCAATCAGTATATGGCATGTGGAGTAACATTGGAACACCATATAACGGGTTTTACAAATCAGAAAATGATCAATTTCGTGTTACTGGAGCCGGTTCTGTTGTAATTGGTGACCATTCTATTTCGTTAGGTTTTGAGTACGAACAACGGGTAGATAGAGGATGGACCAACGGTACGACAACTGGAGGTGGCGGAAATGGACCTATTGGAATCTGGACCATTGCTCGACAGTTAACTAATTTCCATATTACTGAGCTAGACTTGAATTCAGGAGTAATTGCGGATTCAGGATCTTTCAAGAGAATTACATATGATCGTTTAAATTCTGGCTATGCTCATACATCAGGTACAGGTGTTTATGGAGGACAACGTGAAAATGACAATCAATCCTTTTTTGACTATAACTTGAGAGAAAAATTAGGTTTTGATGTTGATGGTGATCGATTTATTGACATTGACGAATATGACCCTAATCTTTTACAGTTTGATATGTTTTCTCCAGATGAGCTATTAAATAGTGGAAACTCTTTTGTTTCATACTGGGGGTATGATCATACGGGGCAAAAGGTAAAAGGAATTACGGATATCAATAAATATTTTAACGAATATGACGAGAATGGAAACTTTAAAAGGTTTGTAGGAGCTTTTCAACCTATATATATGGCAGGATATATCATGGATAAATTTGCATTTAACGACATCGTCTTTAATGTTGGTGTGCGTGTGGATGTATTTGACGCAAATCAACCTGTTTTAAAAGACCCATATTTATTTTTCAATGCAAGAACAGTTGCTGAAGCTCAGGCGCTTAAGGAAAGTGACCCTACTCAATATGCGTGGGTGAATTTACCAGAAAGTATGGGTAGCGATTATGTTGTTTACGTTGATGATGTTAATGACCCTTCATCTATTAATGGTTTTAGAACTGGAATGAATTGGTTTAATGCTGATGGAACTCCTGTAGAAGACCCTGAGCCAATCGCTGGGTCAGCGGGTATCGCACCTTGGTTGTTAAATCCAGGTCAGGAGACACCAGATGCGAGTGCTTTTGAAGATTACAAGGCCCAAATTAATTTTATGCCTCGTGTAGCTTTTTCGTTTCCAATTTCTGAGGAAGCATCTTTCTTTGCACACTATGATATTTTAACTAAAAGACCAACTTCAGGATATAGGTTTGATCCTTTTGAATACCAATTTATTAATTCAAGAAATGCTATTATTAGTAATGCAAATCTGAAGCCTGAGACAACTGTTGATTACGAATTAGGATTTCAGCAGGTGCTGGGAAGAACATCATCTTTAAAGATATCAGCGTTTTATAGAGAGCAAAGAAATAACGTTCAGCTAATTAATGTATTCCAAGCACATCCTGCTACTTACAGAACTTATGGTAATAGAGATTTTGGTACAATTAAAGGATTGACAATTGCGTATGATTTAAGACGTACAGGAAATATAAGAATGACAGCAAATTACACGCTTCAGTTTGCGGAAGGGACAGGTTCAGACGCAACTTCAGCTGCCGGTTTAATTAACGCTGGACTTCCTAACCTTAGAAATATTTTCCCATACTCATACGACCAAAGACACGCCATCAATTTAACTTTTGACTATCGCTATGGTAGTGGTGAAGATTACAATGGTCCAATGTTAGGAAAAATGAGAGTATTGGAAAATACAGGATTGAATATTTTCTCAAATATATACTCTGGGTCTCCATACTCAAATCAAACATTTATTACTGACGAAGCGATTGGAAGTTTAAATGCGGGTCTTAATGGTACTTTAAATGGTTCGCGACTGCCTTGGTCATACAGACTAGATTTACAAATAGACAGAACATTCAATTTGGAATTTGGTTCAAATGAAGACAAAAAGAAAATGGCATTTTTGAATGTCTATGTAAGGGTTACAAACCTACTTAACCAATTTAACATCTTAAATGTCTACAGAGCAACAGGAAACTGGGATGATGATGGATATTTAGCTGCGGCTTCAAGTCAAGCTTCGATTCAAAATCAAATTGATGAGCAAGCATTTAGAGATTATTACATGATGAAAATTCAAAATCCATATAATATCAGTTCTCCAAGAACGATACGATTGGGTATTAAATTTGATTTTTAATTAGAATTTTGAAACAAACGGATTAAACGTTACAAATATGAAAAAGCAATTTTTTGCAACAATAATAGGATTAGGTGTATCTCTCAATGGGATGGCTTATCTTGGACCAAATGATAAAAAAGGTGGTGGAGATGAAACTCCAAAAGGCGCAAATTGTAGTCCGGCAACTGCAAGGCTAACTATGGAGTTTAATGATGTAAGTGCATTGATTGAGCAGGGTGGAAGTATGTTTCAGGACCGTCAAGAAGGCACCCCTGCGTACGAGGTGCCAAAAGGAAGTAATTTGTTTGCTATTTATGCTGGAGCCCTTTGGATGGGTGGAACCGACGTTAATGGTCAGCTCAAATTAGCCGCGTTACGCTATCGTTCTGGAAATGACTTTTGGCCAGGTCCATTAACTGTAAATCCAGGTTCAGGAGACTACAATCCATTGTACCCGGTTGGAGATCTTGCTAGACGAGATTATGGAGAGGCCAATATTGATCCAGATCAATGTCAGGCTTATGACAGGTTTTATACCATAAGGAAAGCCGAAGTGATTGCTTTCAATATTTGGTTCGAGTGCAATGCTGGAATAGCCACTGAAGGATGTGATGATGTTGAGGCACCGTCTAATGATGTGTTGAAAAGAATTTATGGTTGGCCTGCTCACGGTGATATCTCACGAGGACAAGATTATTTCTTGGCGCCTTATTATGATAGAGATGAGGATGGTAATTATAATCCTGATAATGGAGATCATCCTTGGTATGATGATATTTTAGGAAGAGATGATGTAGAATGTGGAGTAGATAGAAGGGTGACTTTATATGGAGATGAAACACATTGGTGGGTTTTTAATGATAAAGGAAATATTCATACTGAGACTACCGGAGATCCAATAGGAATGGAAATTAGAGCACAGGCTTTTGCTTTTGCAACAAATGATGAAGTGAATTTAATGACCTTTTACAATTACGAATTAATCAATAGAGGAACACAAACGCTTTATGAGACTTATTTTTCTCAGTATTTGGATTGTGATATTGGTAATTATTCTGATGACTACGTAGGATGTGATGTTTCAAGGGGATTGGGATACACATATAATGGGGATTTAATTGACCAAAGTGACGGAGGAACGAATGGTTATGGAGAAAATCCTCCAGCGATTGGTTGTGATTTCTTTGAAGGGCCATATCAGGATGCAGATGGTATAGATAATCCTGGCCCTTATTTTGATTCACTTAATAATGTTATGGTGATTCCTGAAATTTCTGATGCACTGAACAATGATGGTATTGTTTACGGTGGAATTGGTGTTGGATATTCGGATTCTTTGATTGATAACGAAAGGTTTGGTATGAGAAGGTTTACATACTATACCTCTACTTCACTTTACCCTTATAATGACCCAGGTGTAGCCGCGGAATATTACAATTTCATGGAAGGGCAATGGGCCAATGGAGAAGAGATGTATTACGGTGGATTAGGGAATGAGGCGACTGGGACACCTGTGCTATCTGACTATATGTTTCCTGGTGATTCTGACCCTTTAAATTGGGGTACAGGAGGTGTAGTTATCGATGATTATCCTGATGGGTGGTATGAGGATACTCCAGGTTATCCTGCGAATGATAATGGGGATAGACGATTTGTGCAATCCGCTGGACCGTTTACATTGAGACCAGGAGCGATAAACAACATTACTGTTGGAATTGTGTATGGTAGGAGCACAGATGGTGGGCTTTTAGCTTCTGTTGATGCCATGAAACAAGCTGATACTAAAGCACAAGCCTTATTTGATGCTTGTTTTGACATTCTATCTCCTCCGGATGCACCTAAATTGACCATTCAGGAGTTAGAAAATGAGTTGATTTTGGTTATTGAAAATCCAATTTCATCGAATAATTATCAAGAATTGTATGAAGAAGAGGATGAGATTAATATTGCAGACCCTTCTGTGGATCGTTTTTATCGATTTGAGGGTTATCAAATCTTTCAATTGAAGGATGAGAATGTTTCTGTTGCTGATTTGTATGATACTGATAAGTCAAGATTAGTTGCCCAATGCGATAAGAAAAATGATATTGACAGAATTATCAATTTTACTTTTGATGAGTCTCTTGGCTTCTCAATTCCAGAAGAAATGGTTGATGGTTCAAATGTTGGAATTCAGCATTCTTTCCAAGTGACCTCAGATTTATTTGCTCAAGGTTCTCCAACCTTGGTTAACCACAAGACATACTATTTTGTTGCGGTTGCATATGCTTATAATCAATGGAAAGAGTACAATCCAAACGACCCGCTTTTATTGGATGGTCAAAGGATGCCATATATTTCTTCTCGATTGAACTTTGATGGTACTGCAATATCCAGTGTACCTGCGGTCCCACACAATCCGACACCTGAGTCAGATGGTACGGCTCAGCTAGTGGATTATGGTTCTACTCCACAAATTACGAGAGTAGATGGATATGGTAATGGCAATCGGGCATTAGAATTTACTGATGCTACATTACAGGAGATTCTTACTGCAGGTTCAGTTGACGAACCCACATATGATTATGGAAAAGGGCCTATCAATGTTAAGGTGGTTGATCCATTAAATTTAGCAGGCGGATATTTCGAGTGTAAATTCCGTGATTACAATACCACGAATACTAATGGAGCAGACAATGCAAGTTGGACGATATATCGTTATGACAATGATACAGATTTGAATTTATTGGATTCAGTTCGTAGTGAGCGAACGATTATCAATAACAATGAACAGATCATACCAGAGTGGGGTGTTTCTGTTCAAATCAGACAAGAGCCATATTATTTTGCTGCAGGTTCAGGAGCTGCTTATAAAAAGACGACAGACATGATTTCTGCGAGTATGACCTTTGCAGATTCTTCTAAGCGATGGTTGACAGGCGTACAGGACAATGATCAGTATTTCCCAACGAATTGGATTCTTTCTGGAGAATATGATGCTAATGATACTCAAGGTGATCCTGCTTATGAGTGTCTTCCTGATGGACCGTCATATTTAGATCCTTGTAATTATGATGATTTAGACGATCCAAATCAGGCTTATGAAGGGGTTTTGGATGGCATCATTGGTCCTCATCGTTTGGTAGGATACATTCCGGATTTTGCGCCCATGTCTTACTATGGGACCTTCAATGCGAGCTCTAAGAACAATGCATCTATCAGTTTTTTACCAAGTGTAGATATTGTACTTACAGACAATAAGGATTTATGGACGCGCTGTCCAGTAATGGAGCTTGGTAAAAACAGCGTATTAAATGTTGGAGAAACTACAGCTGGAGCAATGCGTAAGAGTCCAAGTCTGAGAAAGGATGGATCCGAAGATCCGAATTCTGACATGGGTATGTCTTGGTTTCCTGGTTATGCTGTTGATTTAGAAACAGGAGCAAGGTTGTATATGGCCTTTGGTGAAAATTCCTTCCTAGGAGGAGATAATGGTGCTGATATGATCTGGAATCCGACGGAGCGATTGGTTAGTAATGTTGGAACCCCAGTAATGGGAGGAATGCATCCTATTTATATTTTCAGCTGTGACCAGAAAGAAACTACAGGAAACAACAGTAGCTATAATTTCCCTGCTTATGTTCCAAGTGAAGCGGCAAATGACAATACACATGCTTTGCGCCAGATATGGACCACTCTTGAAACAGCAACAAGTGGATCTGATCTGAATAATGCAAAGAGGAATCTTTATGGAAGTTTGTCTTGGATTTGTTATCCTTTGTTGGAAGAAGGTTATGATTTACTATCTACAGATGTTACGATAAAGCTTCGAATTAACAAGGAGTACAAGGATTATGTGGCAACTGGAGAGAATGACGGTAAGCCGATGTATTCATGGAAGATGGATGACATATCAACGGTGACACAGTCAGATGACCAATTGAAGAGTGCTTTGGATATGATTAATGTGGTGCCAAATCCATATTATGCCTTTTCACAATACGAAAGAAATAGACTAGATACACGAATCAAAATAACAAACCTTCCGGAAAGGTGCTCTGTTAATATTTATACGGTGAATGGAAAACTTGTACGCTCCTTTGAAAAGGACAGTCCAATAACCTCTTTGGATTGGAACCTGACCAATAATTCCAATATTCCAATTGCGTCTGGGATATATCTAATACATGTCCAAGTCCCAGGAATTGGAGAACGTGTATTAAAGTTCTTTTGCGGGATGAGGCAAGTAGACCTTCAAGGGATATAAATTGTTTAAAAACCAAATTTGATAAGAGGGTTGTTTTTCCTTTTATCGATTAACTTTGTTTAAACTGAACACATGAGATTAATATTATTATTTATATTATCAATTATAGGCTCTCTTGGCGCACAACCTTATAGCTTGCCTGATTTATCATATGCCTATGATGCTTACGGCGTAATTGATTCAAAAACGATGGAAATACATCATTCTAAGCACCATCAGGGGTATGTCAATAAATTAAATAAAGCAGTACAGAAAGAAGGCTTAGAAAAAAACTCACTGATTGAACTGATGCTGTATGCTAGCTATCGGTCTACGGCTGTCAGGAATAATGCTGGGGGACACTATAATCATACTCTTTTTTGGGAATTATTAAACCCTTCAAAGGTGAAATCTACAGATGAACAAGTGCTCAAAACCAGAAAATCGAAACTTTACAACGAGATTATTAATGAATTTGGAAGCTTAGAAAAGCTAAAAGCGGAATTGAATAAAGCAGCCGCCACAAGATTTGGTTCGGGATGGGCTTGGTTGGTGGTTACGCCTCAGAAAAAGCTTGCTGTAACAAGCAGCCCAAATCAAGACAACCCCATTATGGATGTTTCTGAAGTTAGAGGAATTCCCATTTTAGGGATTGATGTTTGGGAACATGCCTATTATTTAAAGTATCAAAATAAGAGAGGGGACTATCTGGGTGCCATTTGGTCAATTTTGGATTGGTCCGTTGTTGCTGATAAATACAATGCTGCTGTAAAGGACCCGCTACTTCAGACTATTGAAAAAGAACATTGGCCAGAGCTTATGCATTTTCATAAAGTACTAGCTCAAACATTTCATCCAGTAGAAAAAAATGATTTTGAACCCTTAAGAGAAAGAAGCTCAGAATTGTTTGCAAAGTCAATTTTGTTAAAAACCTCAGATGTACCGGCTCCTTTAATGAGCCCTGAGATTCTAGGAGCATTAACTAGGCTAGAGAAGCAATGTGGTTCTATAGATAAATGCATTCGTAAGAATGCAAAAAACAAAACAGTGTTGAAAAAAATAGTAATGATCCACGATACATTTCATGAGATTCAAGGAATGTGTCATGATAAGAAATAGTTATTTTACTAAATAAGTATGCAATTTAAACTCACCAAAGAATTCATAGGAATCTTAAACTCTAAAATAGGGGAAAAAGATAATCAATGGATTATGGAAAATGTTTTTGAGTTGCATCATGCAGACATTGCAGACATCCTTGATGAGCTTTCCACGAAAAACGCAAAATATGTTTATTATCTCGGGGAGGAAGAGATTCAGGCAGACATTCTTATGGATCTTCAAGAAGAAAATCGAGAAAGCCTAATCGACACACTGAGCACTAAGGAAATAGCTGACCAGATTGAAAACCTAGATTCTGATGATGCGGCAGATATTTTAGGGGAATTTTCAGAGGACAAGATTCAGGAGGTAATTTCCCAAATGGATGATGACGAGGCGGCTGAGGATATTGTTGACCTTTTAAATTATGATGAGGATACGGCGGGAGGATTAATGCAGAAAGAGTTTCTGGTTGTTGAGCTCAATTGGCCTGTAAATAGGGCCATTATGCAGTTGAGAAAGCAAGCGGAAGACGTTGAAAGAGTTATTAATATTTTCGTTGTAGACGAATCAGAACACCTTTTGGGAGTACTGTCATTAAAAAGGTTGTTAATTGCCAATTCCTCAACCAAAATCGCTGAGCTATATAATTCGAAAAATATAATTTCCGTAAAAACATCAGATGCTTCTGAGCATGTTTCTAACGTGATGGAAAAATATGATCTTGTTTCTGTACCAGTAGTTGATTATCAAAACAAGCTAGTCGGTAGAATTACCATTGATGATGTAGTTGATTATTTAAAAGAAGAGGCGGATAAAGATTTCCAGCTTGCAACTGGGATTTCAGATCCAATGCAGTCTAACGCAGGTATATGGAAAATCTCAAAAGCGCGTTTGCCTTGGCTGATTATAGGTCTTGCAGGGGGGATTTTGGGAGCACAAGTTATTTCTGGATTTGAAGTAAGCATTTTTGAGCATCCTGAATTGGCTTTTTTTATTCCCTTAATAACAGCAATGGGAGGAAATGTCGGTGTGCAGTCCTCCGCAATTGTGGTTCAGTCTCTGGCACGTGGAGATCAAAACATGGGGGGTATATTGTCTAAAATCTGGAAAGAGACTTTAGTTGGGGTCCTAAATGGTGTTTTACTATCACTAATCATTTTAGGAATAGGTACCGCTTTTGGAGGGGTGAATATAGGTTTAGTTGTGAGCATTTCCTTATTTACGGTAATTGTTGTAGCAGCAATTTTTGGAACATTAATCCCATTGGTTTTGAATAAATATAAGATTGACCCAGCATTGGCAACGGGTCCATTTATTACCACATTAAATGATGTTGTCGGGCTATTCATATATTTTTCAATAGGGCTTTTTATTTTTAGCTTAATGGCTTAAATCCTATTTCGAGATTTCTAGGAATTTTTTATCTTCGCATTTCTTATAGTTGGAGAGGTGTCAGAGTGGTCTATCGTGCATCCTTGGAAAGGATGTGTACCGAAAGGTACCGGGAGTTCGAATCTCCCTCTCTCCGCATTTTACAGCTGTTTCAGTCAAGTTCAGCAATATGTATGATTAAAAATTGCGTAAAAGCAAAAAAACATTATTTTTGACACTTATTAAATAAACATAGAATTTCAATTTTAGCAATTATGAAAAATATGATCAAATCGTTAACCCTCTTAGTAGTATTGACTCTAGGACTTACATTTAATGTTTCAGCACAAGAAGATGCAACTGATCTTGCTGGTGTAGAAGACATGGAGGTAGCAACGGGCGATGCTGGTGTTGCGGACGCCGCAACAGATGTAGCATTGACAAATGCAAACACTAAAGATTCTGAGGAGGTAGAAGAAGACCTTACCTTTTCTCAAAAATTAAAGCAAAAGTTTATTCAAGGAGATCCTCTATGGATGACTCCGGTACTTCTATGTCTAATCATTGGTATGGCTTTATCAATAGAGCGAGTAGTTTACCTAAACCTATCAACGATTGACACGAATAAGTTCAAGCAGAATATTGAAGACGCATTAAAATCTGGAGGTGTAGATGCTGCCTTAGAGGTTGCAAGAAATACAAGAGGTCCTATAGCTTCTATATATTATCAAGGTTTGTCAAGAGCTGACGAAGGGGTAGATATTGTTGAAAAATCAATTATTTCATATGGGGGAGTTCAAAACGGATTATTGGAAAAAGGAATGACCTGGTTACAGCTGTTCATTGCTTTATCTCCAATGCTGGGATTCCTTGGAACTGTAATTGGTATGATTCAAGCCTTCGAACAAATTGTTAAGGATGGTCAGGTTTCACCTATTACTGTTGCCGGTGGTATTCAGGTATCCTTATTAACAACTGTATTTGGTTTGATTTCAGCCATTATTCTCCAGATCTTCTACAATTACATTACGAGTAAGGTTGACGGAATTGTGAACGAAATGGAAGAGGCTTCAATTTCATTAGTGGATATGATGCTGGCGAATAAGGTTACCAAATAATTTAAGCTTTTCTCTATGAAAGATAATATCAATCAAATACTAAATATTTCCAAGTTCGTTATGGGCTTGGTGGGAGTGAGCCTTTGTGTTTGGCTTGTTGCTGCAAAATATCCAGAATCTGGTGCGCCTCTCGATATCATTAATGCATTTGTTAAAGATTCACCATGGAGCTTTTCAGCGATATCATATGTGAATTTTCTTATTGGTGTAGCGCTGATAACTGTTATTGGTTTTTTCATATATCAATTGATCATTAGACCAAAAAAAACAGGGCTATCGATTCTTGGACTTTTGATAAGTGCCACGGTGTTTTTGCTTTTGTTTTTTATTGGTTCATCAGACACCATAGCAACGCTACAACTTGATCCTGATAAAGTAAATGTTGGAGCGAATACCATTGCTATAACTTCAGCTGGTATCTATACCATTGGTATATGTTTGTTCATAGGTGTTATGGCTATTGTTTTGGGGCCACTTATGGGTCGATACAGAAAATAATTAATTATGTCTAAAAGAGATATTCCTGAAATAAATGCGGGTTCAATGGCGGACATTGCTTTCCTTCTATTGTTGTTCTTTTTGGTAACGACAACTATGGATAAGGATCAGG
>Ga0206679_10000695_pt1 | contig 28288 bp, 26 predicted proteins | sample M110012015metaG_FD_155464 | JGI IMG/M metagenome (GOLD analysis project Ga0206679, IMG submission 155464) | Ammonia-oxidizing marine archaeal communities from Monterey Bay, California, United States - M1 100m 12015 | ecosystem: Environmental > Aquatic > Marine > Intertidal zone | place: USA... | reverse complement strand
CTGGAATAGACCTGATGGAGCAGATTCCTGGGAGGATGAAAGTGTCGATCGACAAATGCAGCTGCTTGGTTTAATTGAAGCGGAGAGATTGAATTATTTCATTGCCGTGGTCGAAAACCCTGCTTCAGGCTGGACTCAGCAAAGCTACGTTGTTCTCGGCCTTGACAAGCAGCAAGCGGCTGAATGGGCGGAGCAATTTCAACAGAAAGCTTATCTTTGGGTACCACCTTCCGGTATCCCTGAACTTATCGTACTTGATTAAGTACGATGTTTGCCTGGTTCCCAGCCTGTTTGACTGAGCGTAGCCTCTGCAAATTCAAGCGGGCCCGACTCCAGGGTTGTTGCCAGTGAATCATTCCATCGATTAAGAAAGCCGAATAGAGAAATAACTGAGATTATCTCAACTGCCTCTCGTTCATTGAAATGGTTTAGCAGTGTTTGCATGTGAGTAGGTTCGATACCGTTAGGGGAGGTCCCTGCATGCAGGGCGACATCCAGAGCAGCTTTTTCAGGATCGGAGAACAGGTCGCTGGTTCTAAACTCGAAGGCAGCCATTAACTTTTCTTTTGTCACCCCTTTGTGCACTGCCTGGTGTCCTGTATGCGCCTGGCAGTATTGGCATCCTGATGCCGTCGAAGTCACGTGAGCGATTAGTTGCTTAAGATCTGCTGGTAATAGGCCGGTATTAAGGACCGTACCGGCTAGTTGACTAAAGTGCTGCAAAAGTTCGGGCCAATGCGCCATTGTCCGCATACTGTTTGGAACAAACCCCATGGATTGTGATACCAGATTGAACAGGGTTTCCAGTTCTTCGGATCGGGGAGTATTAGGTGGGTTAAGCAGCGACATAGGTTTCTCCTAACAAAATGATTTTTCCTTTCTTGGCGATGTTGATACCTGAACCGTTAAGGATCTGGTAGTTCAAAGGCTTTGCCGGAAATGAGCTAAATCTGGTCTCAAATAGCCATTAATTTGGCATATCTGCAGTGCCGAAAGCAAACCCAGGAATATTTTACTTTTGAGCCGCATAAGATATAATCAAACGTTCGTTTTATAATCAGATTTGTATGGCAGCTAAAAATCCCGCCAACGAGGACTCCGCCAGAACCCGAATTCTCGATTCGGCTGAACGCATATTTGTGAAAAAGGGTTTCGCAGGATCGTCGCTTAGGGCAATCACATCAGCAGCCGGTGTAAACCTGGCTGCCGCGCATTATTACTTCGGGTCGAAACAAGGGTTGTTTAAGGCAGTTTTTAGCAGATGTCTCGAACCCATTAACGAACAGCGATTATTGGCTTTGGATACGCTGCTGAAAGAAACCCCCATACCGGATGTACGGGATATCCTGGCAGCGTTTATAAGGCCTGTAATGCTACATTCTAATCAGGACACGCTGGATTTAATGGCGCAAATGACCGCAGAGCCGGAGGAATTGATAAAACCTATTTTTGCAGAACAGTTTGGAAACCTGGTAGCACAGTATACTGCCGGGCTTCGGCTGATTTTCCCAGAAATGAGGGAGCAGGATTTAAACGTTAAGTTGACATTTGTCGTCGGGGCGATGCTACAGACTATTTTTAATCGATCCCCTTTTATAATGGTTGACGGAGTGAGTAAAGAAGAGAAATGCCAGCAATTACTGAGCTTCTCGGTGGCGGGTTTTTTGAATAATGATCAGCCCGGTACTCTGAAAGAGGTTGAGCTACATGATTAAGTTGAAACATAAACTATTACCGGTCGGTATTGTTTTAGTTGGCCTTGCGATCGCCGCGATTCTGGTGATGACCGGGCCTTCGCTGCAGCCTGTCATTCCTGCACTGGTCCCACCCGTTGTGGAAACTAAAGTGGCAATGCCCGCCAATGTTCAGATGACAGCGATGACCCATGGTACTGTCAGACCACGTAGCCAGACCGATCTTATTGCCGAGGTTTCAGGTCGAGTTATAGCCATATCCGACGACCTGGTCAGTGGTGGTTTCTTTACTAAAGGCCAGATGTTGTTTTCCATAGACGCCTTGGACTATCAAGTTGCGCTTGAACAAGCAAAAGCCGGCCAGGCACGTGCTGTCAGTGAGTTAGCCAACGCATCTAAAGCTTATGCCCGCCAGCAGGACCTGGCTAAGCGCCAGTCGGCCAGTGAATCGCAACACGATGATGCCTTGAACAGACTTAGAGTAGCTGAAGCCACTCACCGTGAGGCTCGCGCCCGGGTCGCCAAGGCAACCCGTGATATGGCAAGAACCAAGGTAACGGCTCCTTATGACGGAAGGGTTAGGTCTGAACAGCTTGATATTGGTCAATTCGTTAATCGAGGAGTATCAGTCGCGACTATTTATGCAACTGATTTTGCCGAGGTCAGATTGCCGATTCACGATGAAGAACTGGCTTTTTTAGATCTACCGTTATCGACTTCTGGAAAGAATCTTGATGGTCAAGTTATTACCCGTCTCAAAGCACGTTTTGCAGGTGAGGTCCATGAATGGGAGGGGACTATTGTTCGTACAGAAGGCGAAATTGATGCCAAGACTCGGATGGTCCAGTTAGTTGCTCGGATTGCTGATCCGTATGCTGCTTTCAGCGGCAAGCCTCCGCTAGCTGTGGGCCTTTTTGTTGAAGCTGAAATCCTGGGTAAAGAGTTACCCGCAGTCGTTATTCTGCCTCGTGAGGCGATACGCTCTAACGATCAGGTCTATATTGTTAATAGTCAGAATCGTTTGGAGCTCAGAAAACTGGAGATACTGAAACGGGTAGGTAACCAGGTATACGTTGCTGCAGGACTTACAAGGGGCGATGTAGTCTGTATTACCAACCTGACGGATGCTATCCCTGGAATGCTGGTTCGAACCAGTAGTGAACCGGTTCATCCTCTATGAGCGGTGTCATTGACTGGTTTGCGAAAAACCACATTGCCGCTAATCTGCTGCTTTTTTTGCTGGTGTTTGCGGGATTGGCCGGCCTATATAACATGCCGCAGAAGACGTTCCCTGATATTGATGTGCCTATCATCGTGGTATCTATACCGTATTTGGGTGCAGCTCCAGAGGAAGTGGAGTCGGGCGTTTGTGTTCGTGTAGAAGAGGAATTAGATGGTATTGAAGGGATCAAGGAGCTCCGCTCAACTTCTAATGAAGGATTGTGTTCGGTGTCCGTTGAACTTCGAGACGATGCTGACACTTCCAAAGCACTTGATGATGTCAAGAACAGAGTTGATTCGATCGATACCTTTCCACGAGAAACAGAAAAACCGATCATCAATCTGATCAGTTCTGTTCGGTCAGTTATGGATATTGCCATAACCGGTCCAGAGGATGAAAAAACACTCAAGGTGATTGGCCAGAGAGTGCGGGATGATATCGCGACATTACCTAATGTCACCCAGGTGTCTTTAGCTAACACCAGGCCTTACGAGATTTCCATTGAGTTATCAGAGGCTTCATTAAGGAGAAATGGCCTCAGTTTTGATACGGTGGCTAAAATAATTCGAACTCGGTCGCTGGATTTACCTGGAGGCTCTATAAAAACCAGTGGTGGTGAGATTCTGCTCAGAACCAAAGGGCAGGCTTATTGGGGGAGGGAGTTTGAAAACCTGGTTTTGTTAAGCCGTGTTGATGGTTCCCGATTGTATCTGCGAGACGTGGCGACGGTGGTCGACGGTTTTAAAGACACAGATCAGATGTTACGCTTTAATGGTAAGCCAGCCGCCTTAATCAAAGTCTCTAGAATTGGTAATCAGGATATTCAGGAAATAACTCGTGAGGTCGAAGCTTATCTGGAAAACGCCCCGAGAGCTTTACCCGCTGGCGTAGAGCTAACCATATGGAATGATAGCTCGAAACTCCTTAAAGATAGATTGAGCACTCTGCTGCAAAGTGCTCGTCAGGGCTTCATGATGGTGTTGTTGCTTTTGGCGCTTTTCCTCAGGCCTCGTCTGGCGTTCTGGGTCAGCCTGGGCGTTCCTGTTGCATTTCTCGGCGCCCTCTTTATGACAAATTTCCTAGGTTTATCGATTGACTCTATTTCGTTGTTCGGCTTCATATTGGTGTTGGGGATTATGGTGGACGATGCGATTGTTGTTGGGGAAAATGTATACTCGAGTCAACTCAGGACAGGGTCTCTTTTGGAGGGTGCCATCGCTGGGACCCAACAGGTGTCAGTCCCAGTTATTTTTGGTGTACTGACTACGATTTGTACTTTTTTCCCCTTGATTGTAGGGCCAGGTACGTTTGGTCAGATTGGCGGGGTGATTGCCACAGTCGTCGTTTGCTGCCTTGTTTTTTCGTTAGTCGAGTCCCAGCTTGTGTTACCGGCTCATCTTGGCCATGCAGATGTAAAAACATCGGTCGGTGAGATTGGTTTATTGATGATACCGATCGTCTTTATTATTTTACTGGAGTTTGCCTCAGATATTAGGACTTATCTGGCGCTTCTCAGTATCTGTGTATCGGTGGTAATGGCGGTTCATTGGTCAGGTCACTCAAAAGCCATCGCAGAAAAAATAATGGTCCAACAAACGCGGTTTTCTGATTGGCTGGAACATCACATTGACAATGGTTTCAGGCAACTAGTCAAAAAGAGTACCCAGGCCCGTTATATTACTTTAGCAATTGCTTTGGCTGCATTTATGTCCGGGGTAGGAATCGTGATGAGTGGGCGACTGCCTTTTTCATTTTTCCCACCGCTGGCTTCTGATCAGGCAATTGCCCAGTTAACCATGCCCTTAGGAACGCCGGTCGAAGTGACTCGGCAAGCTGTTATGAGGCTTGAAAATACGGCTTTCCAGTTATCCGAGGATCTTAAATCCCAGTATCCTAAATCTCCACCTGTGAGACACATATTGACTGCAGTTGGGAACCATCCCAGTAGCATTGGTGGCCTTGGCCCGCCTGGTACTGCTCAAAATGTGGTAAGTGGTGGTCATTTAGGTGAAGTCACGTTGCAGTTAACACCAAGCGAAACGAGAAACCTGGAGACGGCAGAGGTGGCGAATTTATGGCGTCAGAAATCGGGTTCAGTGGCCGGCGCGATCGAATTGAGATTCACCAGTGCGTTGTTCACAGTGGGTGATGCAATTGACATTCAGCTAGCAGGAGACAATGTCGACGACCTGAGGCTTGCCGCGGCTCGATTAAGGCAAAGGTTATCTGAATACCCCGGTGTCATCGATATTACTGATTCATTTCGATCGGGGAAGCAGGAACTCAAGCTGCGCATGTTACCCGGTGGAGAAGCTCTCGGCTTAAGCCTGGATAGCTTAGCGCGTCAGGTTCGGCAGGCTTTTTATGGGGAGGAGGCACAACGTATTCAGCGAGGCAGGGATGATGTCAGGGTCATGGTTAGATATACACAGGAAGAAAGAAAGAATTTGGCAACGCTAGACAGTATGCGGGTGAGGACATCAGAAGGTGCTGAAGTGCCTTTTGCAGTGGTGGCTGATGCTGAGTTAGGTCGTGGGTTTTCAAGTATCAGAAGAACCGACCGGCAGCGGGTGGTTAATGTAACAGCAGATGTGCTGCGGGATCAGACTACTGCTAATGAGGTCCTTACGGATCTTAGGGTCAGGCACCTAACCGATATCATGAGGGATTACCCGCGTATCAATTACAGCCTGGAGGGAGAGCAGCGTGAGCAAGGAGAGTATTTTGGTAGCCTGCTCCCCCTATTTTTGATCTCCCTGTTTTTAGTTTACGCGTTACTCGCTGTGCCACTGCAATCCTATGTCCAGCCTCTAATTATCATGAGTGTGATCCCGTTTGCTTTTCTTGGTGCTATCTGGGGCCATCAAATCATGAAACTGGCCGGTCTGGTTTCCGGGTTGGCCATGATGTCAATTCTCGGTATCATAGCGGCCTCCGGGGTAGTCGTGAATAGTAGTCTGGTGTTAGTTCATAACTTAAACTCCCGACGAGCGGCCGGTGAACCCCTGGTTGATGCGGTAGTTAATGCATCAGTCTCACGTTGTAGACCTATTGTATTAACATCGCTGACAACCTTTGCGGGTTTGACACCGCTTATGTTCAATACCAGCGTTCAAGCACAGTTTCTGGTCCCGATGGCGGTGTCCCTGGCATTTGGTGTCTTGTTTGCCACTCTGGTGACGCTGTTAGTGGTTCCGTCGTCGTACCTGTTTTTCGAAGATGTGAAAGCTTGGCGAGGCTCGGCAAAGGTCGGCTAAGTTTCTGGGCCACGGTGGGATTTGCAGCGCTGGGTGATACAAAGGCGAGATATTTCTTACTAGCTGAGCTTATTGTTCAGGGGGCAACTAATAGCCACCAGTGACCGATTTTATAAGGATTTGTTTATGCCACATCATCCCTTTAATGCGCGCCGCGGTAGAATTGCGACGCTGGAAATTGACTCAAAAAACCTTGATGACAACTTTCTGGGTGACCCGGGATGTCGTCAGGTTGCCGTTTATTTGCCTGAGGGTATTGAAATTTCTTCGCACAGTCGGTTTCCGCTCATGGTCGATCTTGCTGGCTTCACAGGCAGTGGATTTTCTCATCTTGCTTGGAAAAGTTTCGCTGAAACACTTCCGCAGAGGATAGACCGGCTATTAGATGAAGGTCTAATGGGGCCATCAATTATTGCGTTTCCGGATTGTTTTACATCGCTCGGCGGCAATCAATACATCGACTCCAGCGTGATGGGTAACTGGTCGACATGGTTAGTTGAAGATATGTTGCCCCAGTTAATTGATAACTTTCCTGTTTTACCTGAACCTGGTAATCGCGCCGTTTTTGGCAAGTCCAGTGGTGGCTATGGTGCGTTGATGCAGGGCATGACTCAGGGTGACCAATGGGGAGCAGTAGCCTGTCATTCCGGTGATATGAATTTCCGGCTCTGTTATCAGATTGAACTTCCTCGGATTGTTTTGGCTTTGCAACAGTCAGGCGGCAGTATTAAGTCCTTTCTGGGCAGGCTGGGTAATAGAAAGAATGTATCTGGGCAGGATATGAGTATCTTGATGATGCTGGCTATGGCGGCCTCTTATGATCCTGATCCAGAGAGTGATTATGGCGTAAGGTTGCCCGTGACTATGGATACCTGCGAGTTAATCCCTGAACGTTGGCAGAACTGGCAGGCTTGGGACCCGTTGACACTGGTAGAAGATACAACAGTGCAAGCCAGTCTCAGTAAGCTAAAAAATCTATATATTGATTGTGGCAATCGAGACCAGTATTTTCTTATGTTTGGGGCCCGAGCACTAACCAAGCGGCTTCGGGCCTTGGGTATCAACCACAGTTATGAGGAATTCGAAGATAATCACTCAGGTATTGATTATCGAATGGACCTATCTCTGCCTAATCTGTATCAAAGTATCAAACCCTAGCAATGATGGCTGTATTGGCCTTCAATGAGCTTATACGCCGTCAAAGTACTCAACTTCAGGGGCGGCAGCCATGTTCGGGCCCAACTCAGCGCCTATCGCTCTGAAATAGTCAGACTTGCCATGTGCAGCTAGGGCAGCTTCGTCAACATACTCCTCCAACACGACGTAGGACGAGTTGTCGGTTCTGGATTTGTGCAGCGAATAAAAATTATTGCCCGGTTCATTGGCGCGTACTGTTGCCGCGAGCTCTGAGAATTTTTCTTCGAAGGCCTGGTTACAGCCTTCTTTGATAGTTAGTTTTGCAATGACGCCAATAGACATATGGTTATTCCTGTTTTATTCAGGCTCTATTCTCAGCCGGTGACGGGCCTGAGTCAACCGTTCCGAATAAAAGGCTGGCAGGGCATGAATCGGTGAGCTTTTTGCTTTCTACTGCGATGGTGTATCCTGCTCCAGAGGGTATAGCAGTGTTTCAAGACCATGAATTTTAATTTCAAGTGAAAACTTCATAAGATTGCCTAGCCTACCCGTGGGGAAGCCTTTTTTTTCAAACCATAAAAGATAGGCTTCGGGTAATCGGGAAAGCCGTTGGCCTTTGTATTTACCAAATGGCATCTTTGTATTGGCGACTGAAATCAGGTCTTTTGATTCAAACATGTAACGCTAATGGCCAGAATAATTTAAAGAGGAAGGTATCATGCCAAAGGCCAGTGAGATTAAGAAGGGTGAGGTCGTCAAAGTTGATGAAATTCCTCATGTGGTTAAGACCATCGAAAGTAAGAGTCCTTCTTCTCGAGGGGCATCAACCATTTATAAAATCAGGTTTTCCAACCTGTTGTCGCGCCAAAAAAAAGATCTATCCTGTAAAGGTGATGAGCACTTTCAGGCAGTGGACTGTGAGCGAGTACCGGTACAGTATTCCTACCTTGACGGCGAGCAATTCGTGTTTATGAATACAAGCGACTACAGCCAATACAGTCTCGATCGAGCCGATCTTGAAGAACAGCTCTTATTTCTCAGCGAAGGCCTTATGGATATCACGGCTTTATTGATAGAGGATCAGCTTGTTGCAATTGAATTACCCCAGGCAATTGTCATGGAGATAGCCGAGACAGCACCGGCAATCAAGGGTGCTAGTGCCAGCGCTAGAACCAAACCCGCGACTATGGCCACGGGCCTGGTTGTTCAGATTCCTGAATATATTGAAACAGGCGAACCTATCAAGATCAATTCTGGAACGGGTAAGTACATGTCGAGGGCTTGACCACGGTAAAACCGAGTTACGGTGTATGGGGTGCAGTTGAGATAACAGGAGAAAATGTCGATTCAGCGGTACTGGTTAAGCTTGAAACGAGCGCCATGCCTGTTGAATCTGAGTGAGCTTAGCTGCCTCCAGGGGGCCAGAATCTACTGCCTGTAAGGCGATTTCAAGTTGTTTTCGTTCGGCCAGACCAATGATAACGGCATCTATGCGTGGTTGGGAAAGAACAAATCGGAGCGCTAGTGTCGCATCTGGATCAGAGTTCCCATACAGTGCTTGAGACAGGTGCTGCTGCTTAATTTCTTCGCTTACAACCGTATCGGGTGAAGTGAGAGGGTGCTCCCTGCCATGGCGCTCTTGAGTCGCTAGGATACCCGCTGAAAAAGCTCGTATACCTAATACTGCGACGTCATGCTCATAGCAGGTATCAATGAGGCCTGTGAAATTATAGTAAGGCCAACTGGATGGAAGGCTGGTGCCTGCTGACGCATTGAGCAGGTTATATAGCAATTGTATAGCAGCGAGTCGGTTGCTCTTGATAATACGGGTTAATGCGGGTGTATCACCCAGGCCGGTTATACCGATCTGCTTTGCTAGGCCTCGCATTTTAATGTTATCCAGGGCATCCAGGATACCATGGGGCTTCATCACCTCGTTTATGCCGATGACTCTTCCGTTAGTTTCTCTGCCAATGGGATTGTGCAATTGAACCAGGGTTACCTGATCTCGATTAAGTCTTTTCAGGCTCGCCGTTAACGAGCGTTCCACCTGGCCATAATAATCAGGATTACGAGTATCGATGTTGACTTTGGTCGACACCTGAATTTTTTCGTGTGAGGGTGTTAGCAGGATACCCAAGGCCGATTCAGAAAGACCATCGCCATAAGTTGGCGCCGTATCAAACCAGTTTATCCTCGACCTGATAGCTAAGTCGAAAGTGTCCTGCTTTTCTTCTTCAGAGCCGTTGACGAGCAGGCCCCCTACCTCCCCGCAGCCAAATATCAGTTTTGAAATCTCGAATAGACCGTGCTTCGGTGTGGTGATTTCCAAAGCTTTAAGCGCCCTGGTTAGTCAGCTGTGTTTCAGCAAATAACTTGATGCTTTTGTAGTCGGCTTTACCGTTAGGTGCGCGCTCTAGGCTGTCCTTGACAAAGATGTGCTTAGGTAATTTATAGGCTGCCAAAAATTCACGGCAGGATTCGCGCAATTCCAATGGATCACAGTATTCACCGGGTTTCAATTGCACCACGGCGGTAATGGCCTGGCCCCATTTAGGGTCATTGATTCCAACAACTAGAGCATCAGCCACGGTAGGATGCTTTTTCATGGCTTCTTCGACTTCTTCTGGAAATACTTTCTCCCCTGCAGTATTAATGCAGTTGCTACCTCGACCGAGTAGAGTCAGTGTGCCATCGGCTCGAACTTGCACCCAGTCACCCGGGATTGAGTATCGAATACCATTAATAGTTTTAAATGTTTTTGCTGTTTTAACTTCGTCTTTGTAATAGCCGATGGGTAGATTACCTCTGACGGCAACCATTCCGGATTCATTTGAACCAGGAAGTACCTCAACCCCTTCTTCAGTGAATACCTTGCAATTCGGTCCCAGGGTGAAATTAGCGACTTCAATTTCTTCTTCCTTGGTCATGACACTGCTGCCAAGGCCGATTGCCTCTGATGAAGAAAAACCATCAACCAGCAACAGGTTTTCGTTGTGACGCAGCAAGCCTGCTTTTATCTCTCGAGTCCACATCACACCTGATGAGGATATGACGTTGACCGATGAAATGTCATAGGCTTCGGGTTGCTCATCCAGGGCTTCTAGCATGGGACGGGCAAAGGCATCACCGACGATGGTCACTGCGGATACGTTGTGCTCGTGAATAGCTTCTAGGGCCTGCTCAGGGACAAACCTTTGGGTTGGTAGGGTAACGCAAGTTCCACCTGCACTCATGGCACCGATGGCAGAAATCAAACCGGTACCGTGCATCATGGGTGGCAAGGGTAGATTGACCGGTGCTGGCTGACGCTGGACCCGGGTTATAAATTCATCGAGATCAGCGCACGGGGGTATACCAATACGCGGGTTGCCTCCTGCACCCATCACTTTAAACAAGTCATCATGACGCCACATGACGCCTTTTGGCATACCTGTGGTCCCGCCAGTATAAATAAATAATAGATCATCAGGAGAATGGGTAATATCAAGGGGGCTAGAATCAGTTTTTTCGATTAGAAGCTCATAAGCTGAATCCTCGAACGGGCCTTCATATTGGCTGTCGACCACCTCAATCCATTGCTTAACCTTGGGTAGCTGTTCTCTGATAAGGTCAACAGTTTGCCTGAATTCGGTTTGAAACATGACGATGCTGGCATCAGAATTATCAAACAGGTAAACCAGTTCATGCTCGATGTACCGATAATTTACATTCACATGGGTCAGGCTGGCTTTAAATGCCGCTGCGATGCCTTCGCTATATTCTGGACAGTTCCGCATATAAAAGGCAACTTTATCGCCTGGCACCGCACCACCGTCGAGAAACGCCCGGGCCAGAGCATTCGTTCGGGCAGCAAATTCAGCATGCCTAATAACACGCTTGCCATGAATGAGCGCTGGCCGCTCAGCAGGTATAACCTTGGCGATTTCGCTGAGGATATCCCCATAACTCCATTGGTATGCCATTTCTTTACCTATCTTTATTACCAGTTAAGGAACCTTCGCTGGCCTGATCATACCGAATATTAACGTGAGTGTCAGGGTCAGTGAAAATGGCTGTATGACGGGAAATAGGAAGCCTGTTTATCACTATGGGGCCACTGTAGATAGCCCGGAATTGGAAGTCATTGCCTGCATTGGGGTGGGGAATCATCAATAATTTGTTCTGCGACTATTTTCAGTAGAGGTCCTGCCCGAAAATGAGCAGTGCGCCGTTAATGTCTTCGACCCCGAAATCTCTCAACTGGTAGTCTCGGTCACCGATTTCTATACTGATCTTGGCGCCTTTTTGTTTGATTTCATTATAAAATTGATCGACATCATTCAACCAGTGAAATAGCCTCAGGCCTGTTTGTGGTTCATTGGATTTACCGAAATGGATTGCTGCATTGTCTCGCCAGACCACCCCATAGCCGTCACTGGCATAATCACAGTTGAAACCAAGAATTTCGCGGTAGTAGTTAGTGCTTTTAAGGACGTCGGTGACCTGCATTACCACGGCAGATTGCACAAATTGTTTGGGTTCAGATGTAGGGCGATCAGGCATGGGTAGACCTCCTATGGTTAATATCTATGAGGGTATCATAGGGTGTTGAGTCAGTCAGAAGTGTCATCAGATAATAAATTAATAAATTATTTAATAAACAAACAAACAAACAAACAAACAAATAAATAAATAAATAATAATTAATTAACCAATAAATAATAATTAATCGAGCGATATGATCACCGTCGACTAGGTGATCAAGATGATGGTCAGAGTAAGACGGGTGCTTGAACTACCGCCTCAGAAGTAAAAACGGATGCTTACAAAAGCACTGTCGGGATTAGCGCCATATTCGGACCCTAGAAGAATTTGATTTTGGGATTCGTTGACTTTGACGCCTTTACCGTTGAAGAGGTATACACCCAGGTCGAGGTAGAAGTCTTCTGCAATGTTGTAATTGGTCGATAACATGGTGAAGGATGAGTCATCGTCGAGATTCATGATGGTTTGTACCGATGCCTGCCATAGTGGCGATAAAGTTTGGGAGAGACTAGCGATGATATAGTGTTCACCAAGCAGGAACACGCCGCCGGTGGTAAAGGACAGGCTTTCAAAATGATTAAGGTATTGATCAGTATCGGTTGTTCCAGCAGTGCTGGCATGATATTCGATCATTGCGAATGTATTTGCAGTAAATGCGTAGTCGAGACCGACAGAGCCTCTCTGATAGTCGCTTGGGCCGTTGACGGAGGCGATTTCCAGCCAGAAGCCAAAGTTCCCAAGTGCTGTCTCCAGACCACCACCAATCAGGGTCTGCTCAGCGAATCGAATCAGACTGAAATTAAAGTCTTTACCATTCCAGTTCTGTTTTGCCTGGATAAATGCAGCGGAATTCTCGCTCTGTGCACCATCCCCGGAAACCAGACCAATATCGATTTCGCCAAGCTCGCCCCAGGCTTTTTGAAAGCGAACCGCATCGACACCGATTCGATATTCAGTATTCAGCGTACCAAGGCTAAAAGGCAGGAATACATCGGTTGGATTGATCATTCTGGCGGAACCAAAAGTGATGGCTTGCCGGCCGATGGTTAAGTCTCCGTCTGCGAACTGAAGCTGGACGTTGAATCGATCCAGGTTTTGGAGAACGGAGTGTTTATCTCCCGGGGTGCCGAGCAGTGGATCAAGGTCAGTGAGGCGATAGCCTGGCATACTCGGTTCGGAGGTCGTAGCAAATGGGTTGCTATCACGCGAACTGAATTGTGGGTTAATTTCGTAATGAATCTGCCAGACCGCCTGCTGACTGAAAACATCCAGCATCAGGCGTAGATTGTTTTGTGAATTAACCTGGCTAGGTAGGTTGTAATAGGCGTTTGACTGCTGCTCCTGAGCAATAAGATAGGACTTGAGGTAGCCTTGAAAGTTCAGGTCAATGGCCAGCGCGGGTATTGCGCCGAGCAACATCAGGCTGGCAATAAGGCTCGTTACTATTTTAGGCAATGAAATGCTCTCGTTCTTACTGAGTCTCTTCTCTTTCGATTAATCCATCTCGTAAATAAACAAGTCGTCGAGCTCGTTGAATGATTTTTTCATCGTGTGTAGAAAAGACAAAGGTCATGCCTTTAGTCTGGTTTAATTCTTTCATGACGTCGAGTAGGCTGATCCCGGTTTTAGAATCTAGATTGGCCGTCGGTTCGTCAGCAAGAATAATGGATGGGTTAGTGGCCATTGCTCTTGCTACAGCAACTCTTTGTTGTTGCCCTCCGGACAATTGGGCAGGTCTGCGGTTTTCCAGGCCGGTTAAGCCAACAATATCCAGCATCTCCTTAACTCGAATTCGTCTCTTCGCTGCCGTAATACCCTGTAGTAACATAATATATTCAATATTTTCGGCTGCAGAAAGAACCGGAATCAGGTTGTAGGCTTGAAAAATGAAACCGATGTTATCGCGCCGAAAATCAGATAGTTTGTTACCCGACATATCAGCAATATTCTCGCCATTGAGCTCCACTGTTCCAAAATCGGGTTTGTCCAGTCCTCCTATGAGATGCAATAAGGTTGATTTCCCAGAACCCGACGGTCCGACAATGGCCGTGAACTCGCCGGCTTCGATTGACAGGGACACCTGATCAAGGGCGGTCACCTTTGCCTCGTCTTTGCCAAATATCCTGCTGACGGTGACTGTATTGATGAGAGGAATCATAGCGGGCTCCTACAATGCTTTTTGCAATGCTTCTGTAGGCACGATTCTTGATGCAAACAGAGCGGGATAGATTGCTGCGATGAGTGTTAACAGCGTGACATAGACTGGGAAGCTAATAAATTGGTAAGGCATCAGTATGGTATTCATGTTACCGTCCAGTACGATGCCTGACATCTCCATACGTCCCATTGGAATGCCGTTTGTGGAAAAATAAACGCTAATAAAGTAACCAAAAATCATGCCGAAGATACAACTGATCAACGCCAAGTAGAAAGCTTCGGTCAGGATGAGTTTTATGATATTGGCTGGGCGTGTACCAACGGCCTTGAGGACTCCAAATTCGTATATGCGTTCGTAAATTGACATAAACATCGAGTTTATGATTCCAAGAGAGGCCAACAGAAACAAGATGCTACCGACGATGAAGGTACTATAACCTGTCATCTCAAGCATAGCGCCCATGGTTGGCTGGAGTGCGAGCCAGCCATTGGCTTCAGTTGAGTCATTGTTAAAGGATTTGTATAAATCAAGGCTAGGGTCATTTGCCAATTCGGGTTGTTTAAAACGAATCGCAATCTGATGCGCCGACCCGGGTAACTCGAAAAGGGTCTGGGCTTTATCAAGATTAATAAATATCAGGTTCTCATCGAGGGATTCTGGGCCAAATTCAAATAGTCCGCTTAGCCTGAATAGCTCCTGGACAATTTCTTTTGAATCGACTGTGGATGAGGTAAGCACGAGGCGATCGCCGATTTCAACTTCAAGCAACTCGGCCATAGGACGCCCGAGCATGATTTCCCTCTCTTTGCCGGAGAGGAATTCTCCAGCATAGACTGCGTCAGCAAGTTTGCTGACGCTTGTTTCTGTGGAAGCGTCTACACCATAGACTAAAGCGCCTGAATTATTGTTTGTCGATGCAATCATGGCACCGATAATAATACGAGGCGAAGATCCTTGGACCGCGGGATCATGCATCAGCTTCTGTTGAATTTCCTGGTAGTTGCGGAGGCGAATGTTGGGCTCATAGTCATCTCGGAAGCCTTTGCCGTTAATCTGGGCCTCACCTTCCAGCGTGTGGGTCAGGCTACCGATCATGACATCAATCATCCCTAGCATGATGCCATCCATCAGAATGATGGTGAGCAAAGAGCTGGCGATCAGCAGACAGGTTAGTACAGTCCTTCTGATATTCCTGAACAGGTTTCTCCACGCCAGTCGCAGTATGAGCATAGTTAGTGGCTCCCCAGAGCGTCTCGTGGCTGTATTCTAGCGGCTCTGAGACCAGGCGGTATGCTGATCAACCCAGCTGCGGCAATGATGAAAGCCATGGGGGTGAAGAAGACATAGGCTGAAAATTCTCCTCGCATGGTATCAAACAAAATCCCGCCCATATCGACTGCCATTTCCATTTTAAGTCCGACAACAGTAAACCAGTAAATAATGGGCGCTATCAGCATCAGTCCGATAATGACACTGAAACAAGCGAGCAGGGTAGTCTCTAGGACAATCAGTTTTACCAGTTCTAATGGTCGACAACCAATGGCGCGGAGAACACCAAACTCTCGAGTCCTTTCCAGTACGGCCATCAGTACCGTATTGAGCACGGCAATAAACACCAGGAAGGTTACCAGAACCATCATAAACTGATTGCCTTGTTTGTCTGATAGCATGGTGCGGTAGAAGGTGGATTCAACTTCCTGCCAGGTGGAAACGGTCAGGTGTTGGTTGTCTAACTCAAGGCTTTCGACGAATTCAATATTGTCATCGGGAGAGTCCAGCCTGAGCGCATATTCATGAACAGTATCTGATAGTGTCAAGAATTCCTGGGCCGCGTTTAACGGTAGGAACGTGGTCATTTTATTAAAGGAATTCTTGTTTCCGACAATGCCAGAGATAATAAATATGTCGTTGGCAATGGATCCGTCAGCGCCTTGGGAAATAAGCACGAGTTCGCTGCCTACCTGCATGCCTAGCTTGGTTGCCAGGCCTTTTCCGATCATGGCTTGAAAATATCCATCTTCATTCAAAGATGTATTGAAATAACTGCCCGAGAGTACTTTTTCGCGTAATCGACTGACGCTGGGTTCCTGTTTGGGATCAACGGCTATAATTCGGGTTGGCGCGGTTTTTTCGTCGCCATAGGCTAGCGCGGCCGAGTAGATTCTAGGTGCAAAACCGATCACTTCTTCGTTAGAACCTAATTTTGATTCCAAGGCCCGCCTATCATGGATTGTTTTAAACAGCTTGGGATGATTGAGATAGTCATCTTTATGGATCTGGACATGACCGGTATGATCCAGCGTAAACAGCTCGACCATATTTCCCCAGGAACCCTCCACCAGTGACATGGAGAGTACAAACAGCATGTAACCACCGGTCATACTTAGCCCGGTCAGTATGGTGCGTCGTTTCTGGCGTAGTAGATTTCTAAGCGCTAAGCGGAGGATGAGCATTAAAAGCGGCTTTTTAGATTTCGCAGGGAAAAGGTGTCTTCAGTAATCGTCTCCGCGTCAAAGGTCATTGATTCATAAATAACCCGGGTTGTATGGCCGTCTTTGTTTAAGGGCCGCATTTCAAGGATAGAGGGCATGAGCTTGCCATCATATTCCTTTGGTTCTAGAAATTTCATTTCCCTCATCTTAACGTGATCATCATCGTAAAATATCTGTGCTTTAGGGAGTAGCGGTGATTTAGAAACGATGTAGTCGATTTTACCCCAAACTGTGACGGTACTTTCCATTGGGGTCAAGGTGATGATGTACTCAGTTTCATTCTCCGCCAAGGACATTGCGTACGAATCGACCAGAGAAGTTTCTTTCACCAGGTCGTCATTCGTGAAGTCGCTACCCATCCAAGATCCCATCATCATAGAGGGTGGAACTTTCATGACCTTGTTAATTTTTGGGAAGTAATTCCACATTTCCTGATCTCGTTTCAGGGTCGCGACGCCACGATCCTTTTTAGGTGCCAGGATCCGAAAAAACGCACGTTCCTCACCTAGGGTCAGGCTTTGCATGGTTAGTTTTCGTTGGTAGTTCGGTGTTTTTATGAGCATGGTAATCGATGCTTCGCTGGAATTTCCGCGGTACAAATTTTCCATTTCGTCTATGATTTGCTGCGCCGTAGTCGTTACGGTGTCAGCTGCTGAACTAAACTGATTCAGGGAGACTATTATCAAGAGTAGAAGCAGCCCGGCTCTAGCAAGGGTGGTTGGTAAGTAACGGATATGTGTTGACATAGAACAGTAAATCCAAACCGGTTTAGTTAATACTAGCATGTCGAATGAATATGACCAAACGGTCATTATGGAGCGATAGTTTCTTCTTGAGCATTAGAGTTGTCGCTATATTCCCATAGTTTTTGCCAGAGTGACAGTCGCATTGCGTGGACATATTTTGCGGAGCGAGCCTGACTGCTTAAAACTAACCCAAAAATAGTGCTTAGGCAGGCTAACAGGGGGGTGAAAATAGCCCAGCATCACTGGCAAGGATGAAGGGCAGGGTAGATTCGTCTGGAGGCCTGCTCCGTATCTACCCTGTTTGAAACAGTGGTTTTAGTGACCCTTGAAATTCCCTGGTCGTCTTTCAGCCACAGCTTTAACGCCTTCTTTATGATCGGCTGTGCGCTGCAGGTGAAATTGAGCTTTCCCTTCTATGTCCGTGGCGGCTTGTACAGCATCTGCCAGGTCAGGCCTGACTTGTTCACGTACTTCGGTGACGGCTAGCGGTGCATTAATAGCTATCTCGGCAGCAAGTTCAATCGCTTTTGCGCGTACTTCAGAGGTTTCAACGAGAAGATCTCCCAGGCCCCAATCATAGGCTGTTGCCCCGTTTATTCGCCGACCGGTCAGGAATAACAGGTTTGCTTTTTGAACACCAATAATCCTTGGCAAGGTGTGGGTCAAGCCAAAGCCGGGAGTGAATCCCAGTTTAACAAAGTTGGCAGTCATCCTGGTGTCGGGGCAAACCACCCGGAAATCCGCCATGACCGCTAAGCCGAAACCGCCACCGACTGCGGCACCCTGAACGGCGGCAACAATGGGCGTTTTGCAGCGAAACAAGCGGACAGCTTCTGTATATAGAGGATTGGGGCTGTCGGCAGTGCGCGTCTGTACGTCGCTATCCCTGCTACTGGAGGCGAAATTTGCTCCTGCACAGAAATGTTTCCCTTCTGAACAAAGGACAATTGCCCGGGCATCGACATCACTATCGATATCATTAAAACAATCAGCCATATCGCCGATTAAGTTCTGGTCAAAGAAGTTGTTTGGTCCCCGCTTAATTTCACAGGTAACTACATAGTTGTCGAGTCGCGTGACTTCGATATCACCGTAACGATTTTCCATTCAAAAGCCCCTAATAGTTAAAAGGGTGGCTGGGCCACCCTGTTAGTTTACTTTTCCAGGCTGTTATTGAAAGGGTCTGGAGGTAGGCTGAATTCCTTTTGGCCAGTGTTCGAAATTGGCCCGGACCGCGTCACCAATATCAGCCACTTCAAAGGGCGCTTCAGTATTATCTTTTTGGCAGACTGTCTGCGACTGCCAGGATAATAGCTGAACGGTATTGCCGGTCACTAGGAAGGTTCGCCCGGTAACATCCTTAGCATCATCGGAGCCCAGCCATACCACCAATGGAGACACTTTGTCAGGGGAGAGAAGCTCTTCCATGTTCTGGCCCTGTGGGAATATATCTTCAGTTAATCGTGACCACGCAGCCGGTGCCAATACGTTTACCCGGATACCGTATTTCATACCCTCCTGGAAAAGGCAGCGTGCGAAACCCGCAATGCCTGCTTTTGCGGCGCCATAGTTTGATTGACCAAAATTACCTAGTAACCCGGATGTCGAGGAGGTTACGACGATACTGCCACCAGTATTCTGCTCAAGCATCTGGTTGTAGGCAGCTTTAACGGTCAGGTAAGTGCCCCTGAGATGGACATCAATCACGATATCCCACATATCATTGGTCATGTTTTTGAAAGATTTATCTCTGAGAATACCAGCGTTAGCAATCATGAAGTCGATTTTTCCAAAGCTGTCCACGGCTCTTTTGACCATGGCATTGGCATCTTCTTCATTGGCGACATTTCCATAGTCAGCGACGGCCTGTCCACCGGCAGAAATAATTTTTTCCACTACAACATCCGCCATGGCACTGCCAGCACCAGAACCATCCCTGCTGCCACCCAGGTCATTAACGACAACGGCGGCTCCTTCTTTTGCTAACAGCAGTGCATGCGTTTCACCGAGTCCTCCACCTGCTCCTGTGACTACGGCGACCTTGCCATCTAATAAACCCATGGTTTGCTCCTTACATGCTCGTTAATTGGGTAAAAATGTGCCGGCAAGTTAACCACATTGGGGCTTTTAAGGCTAGGGTTTGGTAAACACCCCATTAATTAAACTGGTAAGTACAACCTTGTTTACCCCAGGAGTGGAAATTCGCCTTGGTTGCCAGAGAGGTGAAGTCGCGCCAGTTATCACCATAGTGAACCAGGATGATTTTTCGTCGTAGAACCTCGGGCAAGCCAGCTAATTCTTCGATACCAGTATGGACTCCACCGGTAAATAGCTGGCAGTCATGAAAGATAATCTCTAAGTTGAATTGATTATCAAATTCCTCCAGCAACTCGGGATCAAACCGGGTATCAGACGTAAACAGAATGCGGTCATCAATGAGAGCCCCACAACTCCAGGCAGAATCCTGCCATGATTTTGCCTGATCGGGGAAGTGTTTGGTGCGGAACATTTTTAGGTCGATGCTTCCCACGCTGGTTTGCCAACAGTCTCGGTCAAAACCATCCAGGGGTGATGGTCTGATAACGTTCCAGAAGTCCGAGAAGCTCAATTTCCCTACCTCTGATTGCTCCGCACCACCTCGAAGCGATTGATTCCATAGGATGTCCTGGTACTGTGGGGTGATGATCATGCTCGGTTTGTTTTTGGTGATGTAGCGACCACTGAGCTGCGCTTGTTCAAGGCCCCCGATATGGTCTGCGTGGCTGTGAGTGATTAGAAACATCCGGATATCAGAAAGTCTCAGACCCACTTGTTGCAACGCTCTGGCACATTGGGTCCCGCAGTCGATGAGCAGGTGGTGATCATCTTTCACCAAAAGGATATTTGTCTGGTATAGGGTATTGGAAAATGCTGAGCCGCACCCCAGTAACAAGAGGTCGAGGCCACCCGCGTTGCTTAGCTTGGCTTCTTTAATAGGAAATGCTGAAATTTTCACTGTATAGCCTGTTGTTTAACCAAATGAGGTAATTTCTCTGGGTTGAGTTCACTTAGGAAGTTTCGCACACTTTTGGCAGATATATTGGGTATCTCTTCCATGGGAAGGTGACCGACGTCGGCATAAACAATCAATTTGCTGTTGGCTATCATACTCGCCAGGCGTCGACCCTGAGAGAGGTCAATCCAGCGATCTTCTTGCCCCCAGAGTATTAAGACAGGTTGCTTTAAAGAACTGGGATCCAGGTTCTGGCTATAGGTATCTTGGCGGGCTTGGGTTCGGCTTAAAATAGCTTTGCGGGTGCCTGCCCTTAATATCATATCTGTATATCGCTGAATAACCGGTTCTGTGAGGCTTTGTTGCTGCTGATAAGCGCTGGCAAGGCCCCATTTAACCAGGTAATAGGGATTGATGCTTTCGGCCACGGCACGGAACCAGTTTTTTCCCAGTAGCTGCGTCACCAGTGGTCTTTGAGCGGTTTTTTGATGTTCTTTGGCGCTGTTATACCAGCTCATTGGTCCTGAGCTGGCAATGAGTATGACCGCTTCTATGCGGTCGGGATATTTAAGCGCGTAACGCCAACTAACGCCACCGCCCATCGAATTCCCGCCAATAATGAACTTATCAAGTTGTAAGTGCTGACTGACTGAATTGACCGCCTGGAGGTGGATATCATTAGAATAAGTGTTACCAGGGATGGCTCCGGTGAGGCCATGCCCTGGTAAGTCAAGACTAATGATCCGGTACTGATCTCCAAGCGTATTCGACCAGGCCTCAAATGCGTGCAGAGATGAGAAAGCCCCGTGGATTAAAACGATGGGTTTGCCTTTCTCGTTACCTTCATCGCGAAAATGAATACGTACGCCAGTTTCGGTTAGAAGGAATTGTGATGCTGCGCTACGGTATCGGCTATCGACGATATTAGTTGGCAGGTCGGGCGAATAGGCCATAAAACAGAGCAGTCCGAAAAGAGTCAATAGAATCAGACCCGTATATTGTGCGTATTTTAGGTAGGGCATTTGACGTTATGTGCAGGTGTTTGGTTAATAAACCCATGATAACCAAGTTATCAATCCATAAACAAACGAGCCCAACTGTCTGAGTTGCAAATATCATTTCTGAGTTGAATCCGCTACTATTTGGGAAATTAACACAGGGGTGTGGTTTGTCAGCAACGCTTGCCCGACAATCGATTGAAGAAGAAGCTGCCAGGCAATTGATACTGGAGGCGATTCGGTGCCTGCAATCCGATAACTTTGATTCGTATTTCAACCTGTTTTCGGAGGATGCAGTCTGGATGATGCCGTCAAAGTTTGGCGACGTGAGTATGACAGAAGCTCGAAAGTTCTATAATTTCACAAGCAAATTCAGGTTCGAACAAGAGTCCACAATTGATGAACTGCGGGTCTTCGAAGATTGGGGATTCGCGCGATTGAGTTTTGATGGTTATTTGGTTGCCAAACAGGATTCTACTGCTGCGCCAATCAGGTCCGTTAGTCGCCATATATGGATGATCGCCCGGCAACCATCCGGGTTGTGGAAAATCACTCGCGATATGTGGAACAATCCCCGCGATACTCAAAACCGCTAAATTAGTTCCGGATAAATTTTTTCCTCAGAGGAGCTCCGTTTGAAAGGTGTAAGACCAGAGATTGCTGCTATGCAGCAAAATGGTATAACCGGGCTTGCGACGCCGAGGTTGGGTGATCAATCGGTCATTCCTCTTTGGTTTGGAGAGGGTGATGAACCGACCGCCGATGTTATCCGGGAAGCCGGTGCGAACGCACTATTGGAGGGCGATACCTTTTATGTCAATACGCGAGGCAAGCAGGCTCTTAGAACGAGCATTGGTGATTATCTACAATCGATTTATGGACTAGAGATTGATCTGGATCGTATCTCCGTGCCTGGTTCCTCGATGATGGGGGTTACCATCGCGGTGCAAATGGCCTTGACCCAAGGAGATGAAGCGCTATTGGTGGGACCGTACTGGCCTAATATTGAAACGGCTTGCCGGGTCGCTGGTGCAGACATCGTCACCGTCCGTCAACATGAGCTAGCCCATACCTGGTGCTTGGATATGGATGCATTGTTTGCCGCTGTTACTCCGAAAACAAGACTGATTTATATTAACTCTCCCTGTAACCCGACCGGCTGGGTGATGAGTCGCGAGCAGCAATCGGTTCTGCTTGATTTCTGTCGACAAAAGGAGATTCTTTTGCTGGCTGACGAGGTATACCATCGGACAGTATACAGTGCCGAAGTGGCGCCTTCGTTTGTTGAACTGGCCAGAGACGATGACCCCATCGTGATCGTTAACGGTTTTTCTAAAGCCTGGGCGATGACCGGCTGGCGGGCAGGTTGGGTAGTTACCGCTAAAGCAGCGGTGACTCAGTGGGCGGTGTTGTCAGAATGTTTTAATACTGGCACCCCGCCGTTTGTTCAGGAGGGCTGCCTGGTTGCCCTGGAGAATTCAGCCTCTGTCATCGGCGCACTGAATGCAAAATACCAACAGGGCTTATTGTTAGTGAACGAAATTCTGGCGACCTGTCCGCGTATCAGATTGACCCCTCCTGAGGGCGCTTTTTATGCTTTCCCAAAAATCGATGGTATCTCTTCCAGTCGAGCTTTTTGCCAGGGCTTGCTAGATCAGAAAAATGTAGGCGCGGCACCGGGTTTCACTTTTGGTCCTGATAATGAGCAATACATCAGAGTCTGTTTCGCGCTGTCGCATGCACGGCTGCAGGAAGGTCTGGAGAAACTCGTTCTTTATGCAAATAATTATAAGGAGTGATGATGGAAGTTTATGATTTTGCCATTGGCCAGACAAACCCGGAAACCTTCCCTGTCGATGCTTTCAAGGCGGCCGCAGTTGCAGCAATAGAAGACGAACATGATGCATTTAATCGTTATCCCGGGGGGAAAGGTCATGCTGGGTTACGACAGTTAATGGCTGAACGAGAATCTCAACGAGAGGGTGTGCCGGTAGATCCGGAAATGATTGCCCTGATGAATGGGTCCATGCAGGCAGTCACGCTCGCTGGACAGGCGCTGATGCAGGAACCCGGCGATATAGTCATTACCGAAGAGTATACCTATAGCGGCACCATCGGTGCCTATAAAGGGATAGGTTTGACCATGGTAGGGGTTGCAATGGACGAGCAGGGCATGCGTATGGATGCCCTGTCTGAGACACTTGAAACTCTTCATAGAGCAGGAAGGAAGGTGCGATTTATTTATACCCTGACGACTTACCAGAACCCGACTGGAACCTGCATGCCACTGGATAGGAAAAGGCAATTGCTTGAAATAGCCAACCGATATCAGCTGCCTATTGTTGAAGACAATTGTTACGGGGATGTTCATTTTGATGGCGACAAGGTCCCTTCTTTATACGCAATGGATGATTCTGAACAGCAGATTTATATTGGATCCTTATCGAAGATATTCGCGCCCGGGGTGAGGTTGGGCTATTTGCTCGCCAGACAGCCACACTTTAATAACATAGTTAGCAAACGCTTTGATGCCGGAAGTAACTATTTTACAGCTGCTGTGCTGGCAAAGTTTTATGAAAATGGAATATGGGACCATTGCCAGACAGCTAATCCGGTTCTCAAGCGCAAGCGTGATCTGGTCTGTGGGATGCTCAATGATACGTTGGCAGACACCTGTGTCTGGTCTGTTCCAGTCGGTGGCCTGTTCGTCTGGGTGCGGTTACCAGATGATACTGATATGGATAAATTGAGTCAGGTTGCCGCAGCTAATAATTTCTATTTTGCAGCCGGTAAAGAGTTCCATGTTGATCGAAAGCAGGTGCCTTATCTTCGTCTCGCATTTGGTCACGTCCCGGACGAGCTGATAAAAAAGGGTATTCCTGTTTTAGCACGCAGCATTGAGGCAGCTCGTACCAGTAATTCTGGTAGGGAATTTGATACACTTTTTGATTAGCCTTTGACCGATATCCTGGTTAGACCGGCTGTTTATCTTCAGACAGGAGTCGGAGTCTCGATTGCAACTGGGCTTTCGCTGTAGTCCCAGGAATGGCTGGCAGGGCCTGAAATTATGACGAATAACAAGAGCGGTTTGGTTGGCGAAGTTAAAGCCGTCAAAGGCTATGATAATCATGAACGATTTTTTTCTGAAGGGCATCGATTGTTTTGGTCTCTTCAGTTCTCCGGATGGCTCGGCTGGCTGATTTTGTTTGCACTCAGGGATACCTACTGGAACCAGCCCATTGAAAGAATTTTAATGCTGGTATTTGATGCCGGTGCAGGTTTTCTACTCACGGCAATTCTTCGCTACTGCTATCAGCAGGTGTGGAATCGCTCGATTACGGTCCGGCTTCTGACGATAATTTTGGGATCTCTTTTGGCTGCCCTGATCTGGCAGCCGATCAAGAACTATTCGCAAATTGCTTATCTTTCAGAATATCAATCGGTTTATGAATTTGGTATCAGCTCCTATTTTGCGGGCGTTTTAGGCTATTCCTATTTTGTCATTTTGTGTTGGAGTGGCCTTTATTTTGGATTGAAATTTTACCGGTTACTAGTGATGGAAACGCAAAGAAGTATTAGGGCGGAAAGTGCGGTGATTGATGCTCAGTTACAGATGTTGCGTTATCAACTTAACCCGCACTTCCTGTTTAATACACTTAATGCCATTAGTACATTGATCGTGGTAAAAGACTTTGTGAGAGCTGATGCCATGGTACACAAGCTGAGTGAGTTTTTGCGTTATTCCCTAAAGGAAGATCCCATGGGGTTAAATAGCTTGGAAAATGAGCTAAGGGCAACCGCTCTGTATCTGGATATAGAAAAAGTCAGATTTGCCGAAAGACTGCAACTGGTGACTGAGATTGAACCAGATGTGATGAATGCCGAAGTACCCAGTTTGATTTTTCAACCCTTGGTCGAAAATGCGGTTAAATACGCTGTTGCAGATCGAGAAATGGGCGGTAGGATAGTTCTGACAGCAGGTTTAGAGGGCAAGACTTTATTATTAAAGGTATCAGATGATGGGCCGGGCTTGAGCCCAGCCTTGTCAGCTAAGCTGACCTCGGGGGAGGAATTCCAAATCGACTCAGGCCTGGGCTTAAGCAATACCCGGAAACGGTTATATCACCTTTATGGTGATTCTGGTCAGCTTGAGTTCTCGCGGGCTGAAATCGGTGGGTTAAGTGTGTGTATGAGGTTGCCTTTTGTCGCGATAGCCGTTGAATGATTCAGGTAGTAACAGCGATCGGGTCGTGGCTGGTAGCAGTCTTAATATTTCGACCTGCCAAGCGGTTTTCATGAGCAAGGCAAAGCTGCAGACGTTCATGGCGATGCTCGTTGTTGCACCTTGGTGGTCATTTTTGTTGGCTAACTCGAGAGCTTATATACTGGAACGGATTGATCAAAATGATGCAGGCATGATAGATACAGGTGAGTTCAAAGCGCCTAATGGTCGGAATCCACACAGCGCCAATAAACTGCTAGGGAAATCCGTCAGCCTGGCCAGGCATACTCCGCTTCAGCGAGGCGATTGCCCCGACCAACAACCATAATCTAGATTTGAGTCCAATTAGTCATCCGTGCCAGATGGGGCAGTGATATGAACAATCGCAAATTAACAGTAGCAGTTATCGATGATGAAGCCATTTCTCGTCAGGGTTTAATAGCCAGGCTGGCTGAAATTGGAAATGTCGATGTGGTTGCTGAATGTGCCAGCGCTGAGCAAGCCATGCAGGCGTTTTCCCAGGTTAAGCCTGACCTGATTCTGGTCGACATTAATATGCCAAAGATCAGTGGAATTGAATTAGTAAGCCGATTGCAGGATGAAAACAAACCTATGGTAATTTTTGTTACAGCATTTGATCAGTATGCGGTTAAAGCATTTGAGTTACATGCCGTTGATTATTTGCTGAAGCCTGTGTCTACCGAAAGGTTATCTCAGGCTCTTGAATTAGCGCAGCAACGATTGCAACAGCAACTCGCTGGTGTGGAAACGAAGCGTTTACTGCAGGTGCTGGATGATTTAACGAAGTCGCCGTCTGGCCGTAATGAGGCTCAAAGCCCTGCCAGTGAGCCTAGTTATGCGGAAACACTATCCATCAAAGATGGTACAGTCACGACGCGGCTTGCCGTTGAGGCGATACAATGGGTTGATGCAGCCGGAGATTATATGTGTATCCATGCCAATGATCGAGTTCATGTATTGCGTATGACGATGAAAAAACTGGAAACCTTGCTTGATCCAACGCGGTTTCAGCGGATTCACAAAAGTACCCTTGTTAACGTATCGTTAGTTCATAAAATCCGAAGTCATATGAATGGTGAATATCAGTTAGAGCTTTTATCTGGCACGGTTTTGAAAATGAGCCGTAGCTATAAAAGAAAGATCCAATTTTTCGTATAGTGCATTCTGACCTGCAAGCTAAGCGGGCCACTCAGCTGAGACTGTAAATGGCTGATTAGAATCAGCTGCGGTTGACCTGAGGAAAGCCAAGGGAAAACTCCTCTTGTATGGGTATGCTTCTATTTAGGCTGTCGCTATTTGATTATAGTGCTTGCCAGCAGGCCATTATAGCCCAGGTAAATCAGTAGGAATACAAGGCCTTCTCTTCGGCTTATGACGCCTGATGAACCAGATCTGATACGGGCTCCCATCAAAAAGAGTGCGATGGTGAGGAAAATCATCACAGGGAGATCTCTGTAGATGAGTTCGGTCTCGACGGCAGTAGGGGAGATGAGCGCAGTAATAGCAATTACAATGGAGCCGTTAAAGATGTTTGAACCGATGATATTACCTAGGGCCAGATCATAGAGCGATTTTCTCACCGCCGTGATGGTGGCGGCAAGTTCCGGTAGTGACGTGCCGATGGCGACGATTGTCAGCCCGATGATAAGATCACTGATACCAAAGGCTCGGGCAATTTCGGAAGCACTCCAGACGATTGCCCGTGAACTGCCGAGTAGTAACATAAAACCCAGAAGCATCAGGATAATAGAGGCTACAAGGGAGAGTTTTTGAGGATCGGGTGATGGAGCCTGGCGAGATTTTTCTCTAATTCCGGCTGAAATCATCCAGGTCATTGCCAACAAAAACCCAATCATGAGAACAATACCATCGGTAAACTGCAATCTTTTGTCGATCGCGATCAGTAGGCAACAGGTGCAGGAGATAAGAATTAAAAGGGGTAATTCTCTCCGAAGGATTTGATTAGAGATGGTGATCGGCTTGACCAGCGCAGTTATGCCTAAAATCAGTGCTATATTGGTTATGTTAGAGCCAACTGCATTGCCAAGAGCCAGGTTTGGATTATTTTGAACAGCTGCTTGGGCCGAAATCAGCATTTCCGGTGATGAGCTACCAAAGCCGATGATCACAAGCCCGATCAATAGAGGGGGCAGACCCAGATGCGCAGCGGTAGCAGCGGATCCTTCGATGAACCAGTCTGCGCTGAAAACCAGTAACACAAGGCCTAACGCTAAAACCATCAGGGCGAATGACATATCCAGATGTGACCTCATTTTCGAATGGATGAGTATCCTACGAATGGACCTTAAATGGAATGACTCGGAATTAATTGATCTTTATTTAAAGTTAACATTAAGTTAACAACTAGTTAAATTATCCTGTATGATAAAAAATGTGGGTGCGGTTTTATTGTCGAAAGATAATGTTACCAAGCCCATATTCGATTAAGGGTAAACATTACTTGGTCGTGATTGTCCATAATCCCACCCGAAGAGAGGGTGCGTAAGAGGACTTTGCTATCGTCATGATGAAACCACTAGTTCCGACAGGTGAGGAGGCTGCATCCATCGCCCCTGATCAGGTTGGTCTTTTGCCAGCGTTTAATCTCCCGGATGCTTCCTTTTTACTTTATGGTACTTTCAGCCAAGATGGCTTTGACCTGATTATTACCAATCCCGCTGGAGACAAGGTCACCGTAGCGGATTATTTCTCGTTTGAACCGGCACCGAATCTTGTCCTTTCCAATGGTGCGGGTTTATCGCCATCTATGGTGAAGTCGTTGTTTCCCAGGGCCTTTGGGGAAGACATCCTGTTTGCTGGAC
>Ga0206679_10000694_pt1 | contig 28303 bp, 5 predicted proteins | sample M110012015metaG_FD_155464 | JGI IMG/M metagenome (GOLD analysis project Ga0206679, IMG submission 155464) | Ammonia-oxidizing marine archaeal communities from Monterey Bay, California, United States - M1 100m 12015 | ecosystem: Environmental > Aquatic > Marine > Intertidal zone | place: USA... | reverse complement strand
AATTATTTCAGGATCATATGAAAATTCTATCCCAATAGATCCAATCGATCGAATTGAATCTAAATTAAGATTCAAGAAGAGATAGTCATTTTCTTTCCCTATCTTTTTATCTGGATACCCAACAGAAAAACTTGCATTGTATTTATCATAGATCATGTTTCTAGCAAGTCCACCGCCATCATTCTCAAATCCGTTTGACCAATTCCACATTTGAACAAAAACCATCAAATCTTCAAAATTCATTAAATTATCTGGATGCAATTGCATATAAGGAGGTTCACCTAATGCAGGGCCAACTTCATGAGAAAGCATGGTTGTGTCTGACCACCAGTATTGTTGAAATGAAACTAGATCTTCAAAATCAACTAGTCCTGAGCGGTCATAATCTCCTAACACATTTATAGAAAACGAAAGAGAATCGTGATCATAAGCGCCATCCGGATCACCATTATTATTTCCATCAAATGGATTATTCCATATATCACGTAATTGTTGATTGATAGAAACTTGTATTCGTTCATCTGCATAATAATTTTCTTCTGGGTAAATGGTTAAATGAGCCACTTCACCTTCTTGAATAAACTGAGCAGTATAATCAAGAACACCTCTTTGATTACTTTGTAATATTATTCCATTAGAATATGAATTAAGATCCATCTGACCAGTAAAAGTTAATATAATATGATCATACCAATAAATATACTCACCCGTATCAGGAGAAATTTCTGTTAACAATGGTAACACCTGATTATCGAAATGAATACTAATCAGCTCGGAAGAAGTTGATTGCCACTCATCCGATACGGATAATTCAAGCAATAAATTAGTATCAAGGTTAAACAAGTCATCATCAGAATTCCATATAAGTGTATCAGAATACTCTAAACTACCTATATTATATAGACTATCTTGAAGCGATGCTAAATTCCAAGAATTTCCATTATTAATTGAATATCGAAGAATAACAGTATAATAATCATTGGTTGTATCAGTTATTGAATAAGCAAGTCTTATATCTCCATAATATTCATCTTGTGTTAAACCCATCACTCCTGTCACAGAACCAATATAGTTATCAATAGCAAATACATCAGAAATATATGTTGAAGAGGTATCCTCCGGAGTTTGTAGAGTATCTGATTGCAAATCATATGCAAGAATTTTTAACTGGACATTCGGATGAAAACTTCCATTAAGATCAGCCATAGAATACCAGATTATGGACATGGTATCTAAACCAATACTACCACTTTGCTCTACAGTAGTAGCTTCATTCCACTGAAGGCCATCAGTGGTATAGCTAATTTGATAATCTAATTCATCATCATCAAAATCATACAGATGCAAAGAAAGATTAACGTTGTTATGATATTCACCTTGTAAAGACATAAATGTAATCTCAGGAGGATAATTAATATCTATAACTTCAAGATATACTATCATTGTATCTGTTAGTTCTCCATCGGATACTATAATAGTGAAAAATGTATCATCACTTCCCCTTGATACCATGCCATGAATACTATCTCCTATTAGAGTCATCCATGATGGTCCATCGTATAATTCCCATGTCAAAGTTGAATCCTCTGGATCAATTGCTGATGGATAATACACAAAATATTCATCCACAAACGCTGTATCAATTACATGTGAAGTAATCGTTGGCAAATCATTTACTGGGTTAACATATACATTAATTTGCAATGAATCATTAAGGAGTCCATCAGAAGCATACAATGTAAATATTGTATCAAGATCACCTTCAAGAGGTATTCCAGAAACATCATCTCCTTCCATTGATAACCAACTTGGTAAGTAATCAACTAACCAGGAGATAGGCAACCCTTCAGGATCGTATCCTGCAAAATTAAAGGAAACAAATTCATCTTCTATAGCCAACAATGAATCTGAAGATGTAATTACAGGTAAATCATTATATGGTATAACCTCTACAAATACTAAAACCGTGTCCAAATACTCACCATCAGAAACAATGATTTGAAAACTTGTATCTTGAGCACCTTCATTTGGAGAACCAAATGTACTATCACCTGTTGTATTCATCCATGAAGGAAGATTATTAAATGTCCATAACAATGTTGAATCTTCCGGGTCATCTGCAAAAGCACGATATACATAATATTCTGATTCATCAACAATGATAGAATCAGGAGATTTTATTTCAGGAGGATCATTAACCGTTGTAACAAAAATCCCAACATCAAGTGTATCTGAAAAATAGGAATCATAATAAATTAATAGAAAACTTGTATCTAAATCCCCTTCTAAAGGTGTTCCAGAAATAGAATCATTAATCATTACAAGCCATTCTGGTGCATTTAATATCTCCCAACGATTAGTACTCATATCCGGATCATATCCTTCATACGTATAATTATATATTTGATCCTCAACTGCAAAAGATGTTGATGATGATGTTATAACAGGAGGATCATCATCTAACATATAAATTGTTATAATCGTTATAGCAGAATCACGGCGTTCTGCATTATCAAATGCATATACGATTGTATCTTTACCAAAATAATTTTCATCAGGTTGATAGATTATAGTTGAATCAGTCATTATTTGAATACTACCATGATCAGCAGAATCTAATATGGCAAGATTTACTAAGTGGAAATTCACGATACTATCATTTGAGACAGGATTAAATAATAGATCAGAATCTTCATTCATAAAGAATTGATCATTCACTAACGTTAACCAAACATCAGGAACAGATCTAAGATTTTCATAGGCTCCCAAATCAGGTGCGGTGCCCTGCGGAGCAGGTCTATTAACACCATTCATATCTACACTAAAACTGCTGGAAATATCTCCTACTCCAATTGACATAGAATAATCAGATAATCGATAATCATAATTATTGATATTATTAAATAGAGGATTTATATCAATATTTGAACTATCCCAAGATACCAGTGATTCACTAGAGCTACTTGTCTCATGAGAATAGCCAATTCCATATAAACCTCCTTCTATATTTGAGTATGAAATACTTAATAAATCATTTATATCAGATATATACATTTGATCTGGAACATTATGATAAAGAATTGAATTTATAGCTTCTACATTTGATCCATCTGATAGATTAAGGGCACCTCCATGAAATTCGGATTGATTATCAACAATCGTAGAGTTACCAATTGTTGCATTTGAATTAGTTGAATATATCGCACCACCATATTGTCCTGCATAGTTATTATGTATTACTATATTATATAATCCCGGATTCGAATTACTATACATAGCAATAGCTCCACCTGTAGAATCTGCATTATTATTTGATAGAACTAAATTTGTTATTGTAGGATTAGATGAACTCATAGCAATACCAGCACCATTTTCTGCAGAATTATTATCAATAGTTAACTTATTTAATATCGCACTGGAGTTATTCTGCATATATATAGCACCGCCATATGCTGTTGCTGTATTATTAGAAAGTGTAATACTCGAAAGATTTGGATTGCCTCCATATAGATACAGACCTCCACCATTCGCAGTAGAATTATTATTTAAAATAATTAAACTTTCCAGAAACAGATTTGAATTAATTGAATATACAGCGCCCCCATATTGAGCAGAGCCGTTTTGTATGGTTAAGCCTACTAACTTTATTTGTGAACTATTTGAATTTGATATTGTTATAACAGGACCATTTGATTGACCATCAATTATTGTACTTGAAATATGAGAAGTATCACCAGAAATAAAATATTCAGACGCAATAATTAGTGCTTTACCAAGTAAATCAATATTTTCATTATAGGTACCACTGAATACAATTAACGTATCATCATTAAATGATTGATTAATTGCGCTTTGTATAGATATAAAATCGCCAGCACCATTTTGATTAATTTCATATTTTTGAGGAGTTGGTGTCGCAGAAACATCCAATGTTTTTTGACTTTCTAATCCAGAATAATCTATTGCAGATATACGATAATAGTAAGTTGAACCATTTTCAAGACTATCAATAACAACTGTTGTGTCATTTGGATTAGAATTTCTTGCGACTATATTCGAGGGAAACTGCTCCATACCACCATAAATTAAATATTGATAGAGATCCTCTTCTTGATTCTTATTCCAAGACAATGTTATTTGTCTATTTCCCGCATCAGCAACAAGATTCTCAGGCATTCCAGGTGGAACCATATCAACTGCTTCTGAGTCCCATGTGGCTCCATTAATTGTTGCATGATTTCCATTTCCACTTATATCATAAACTGTTCTTCCCGTGCTTTCACCAAACTTCCAATAACCTAATAAGGAGGATGAAGATTGGTACTGATCTGAATTCTCATTCAAATTAATATTTAATGGATCACTATTAATGGCATGAATTTCATTGAGACTCAATGTATCATTCCAAATAATTACCTCATCAATTTTTCCATCATACCACTGTGGATCTCCGCTATTATGACGTCCTATTCTAAAGTTGCTTCCATCTGGTTCTTCCTGAGTAAAGGTTTCACTACCTACTAATTCTCCGTTCATATAAAGTAAAACAATACCCGTATCATAAACAGCTACTGCATGGTACCATTTATCAGGACTATAAGTAAAAGGTGAATCATAAAATCCATTATGATATTGAACATCAACACTGTTATCCTGATCTTGATATCCCAAAATAATAGATTGTCCATATCTTCCACCAATATCACTATCTATGATAGATTGTTCACCAGAATTAACATCTGGCTTAAATAACACAGAAATGGTGAGCGGAAGTAAATTGCTAGCAAGTGGGGTATCGATATAATCATCATCACCATCAAAACTGAGACATTGTTCATTTACAGGATCATGAGGCATCGCAAAAACAGTACTAGTTTTGTTACTTTCATTTCCTGCTAAATCAACAGCAGAAATACGATAATACCTTATGGACCCATCTGTTATATTATTATGACTGAATTTCTGTAATCCAACAAATCCATCTCCAATATAAATACTAGGGCTAGAAACCGTATCTGCATAAACCTTGTAATAGGCCAAATCAGTTTCCGTATTTTCTGTCCATGTTAAATCAACTTTTCCTAATCCAGGTGTGGCAATTAAATTAGTTGGGGTATTAGGGACATCTCCATCTACGTAAATATCACTGCTACCACTTATAGAAAATGTTGATCCTATTTCGGGTAAAATGAGCAACGATCTATTCCCAGCAAAGTCATTGATTGATCCTCCATTTAGAACCAAAGAACTATCCGTTTGATAACCTAAGTCAAGAGAGCTTTGTCCACTTTCAATTATGTAACGAAAAACTAATGTTGTGCTTCCAGTTCCACTTAGATAAGGGATAGAGACATCATTTGAACCAGTTTCTAAAATTAGTTGAGGTGATCCTGCAATATTCACTTGTTCGCTGAAGTCTATTGAAATATCAACCGTATCACCAAAAATATACGTCCCATTAGAATCCAAAGATGAAACAGAATTAACAAAAGGTAAAATACCATCAATAATTAAATTTTTATTAAATGATAGTGAGCCGGTAGAATCAGGTTCAGGAAGTAATAAAACCATATTGTTACCAGCAGCATCACTAATTGAACCTTGATTTAATTCTAATGCATTTTGATTAACATAACCAAGATCATCCGAATAATGACCTTCTGAAACAATATATGAAAATTTGATGACAGTGGTACCCGAACCACCAGTATAGTTACTTATAGCATCATTATCTCCCGTCTCTAATGTAAGAGTTGGCGCACCAGATACGATTACCAGCTCTGAAAAAGTGATATAGGTTAATATGGTATCTCCTACAATATAAGTTGAATTTGTAGATGGACTAGTCACAGACTCAACAATGGGTGCACCGCCATCTACAACTAATGCCTTATTTGCTGATAATGAACCAGTAGATCCAGGAGGAATCAAGGTTAATGTAGCATTATTACCAGATATATCTCTTATGGAACCGCCATTTAATGTCAATGCTGTCGTATTTGAATAATCAAGATCATTACTTTGATGACCTAACCCAACTACATAGTTAAATATAATCGATGATGAACCAGAGCCAGAACTATAATCAACTATTGTATTTGCATTATTACTATAGGTTACTAATGATATTTGCGGACTTCCTATTATATATACATTATCATCAAATACAATCGCAACAGGTATAGTATCTCCAACCATATAATTTCCATTTGCTAAAGAAGAAGTAACAGAAGTCATAACTGGAACAATACCATCAATAACAAAAGCTTTGTTCGCACTTAGAGATCCTACTGAATCAGGATCGGCCATTGTTAATCCAGCATTATTACCAGCAGCATCATTAATTAAACCACCATTTAACGTTAATGAACTAGAGGAAATATATCCTAAATCAGTACTTGTATGACCTGTAGCAACGGTATAATTAAATGTTATTGTAGGACTACCTGACCCACTAGAATAATCCAGAGTAGCATCATTTATACCAGTTTCAATTGATAACTGAGGTGTTCCTGCCACTGTAACAACTTCATCAAATGTTACTGTAATGCCAACTGTAGCGCCAAAGGTTAATGTCCCGTTTTCATCAGGAGATGAAACACTTGTTATAGTAGGAACAATACCATCAATCACAATAGCCTTGTTCGCACTAAATGAAGATGCTGTTCCAGGAACTGGTAGATTTAGATTAGCATTATTACCAGCAATATCAAGAATTGTACCATTATTAAGGGATAGTCCTGATGCACCTACATAATCTAAATCATCAGAAAAATGACCTTGGGAAACAATATAATTGAATATTATTGTAGATGTACCATTTCCACTAGCATAATCAGCAATGCCATCTGAAGCACCTGTCTCCATGGTCAACTGTGGTACTCCAGTCACTGCAACACTCTCGGAAAAATTCACAGCAATACCAAGCGTATCACCAATTTTATATGTTCCATCTAATAAATTTGTAGAAATAGAACTAATGACTGTTGGTATAATACCATCAACAATCAGATTTTTATTTGCACTTAATGATCCAGATGCGCTTGGCGCAGGCAATGTTAATACTGCACTATTGCCTGATAAATCACTAATTGTAGCGCCATTTAATGAAAGAGAAGCAGTATTTACATAATCTAAATCCTCACTTGTATGATCACGTACAACAATATAATCAAAAATTAATGCATTTGTTCCGCTACCTCTTGAATAATCTACTTCTGCATTTTCAGCTCCTGTTTCAAGATTAATCTGCGGTGATCCATTACTTATATTTGCAGCAATAACTTCAGAAAAATTTACAGTGATCTCTAATGTATCACCAATATTGTACATTCCATTCAACTCCGATGACGATACTGAAACTACGGAAGGACTAATCGCATCAACTACCAATGCTCTATTTCCAGATAAAGATCCAGAAGTTCCGGGATCAGCAAGAGTTAACGTTGCATCATTCCCTGCAATATCACGTATTAACCCATTATTAAGTGAAAGTGATGATGTATTCACATATCCTAAATCAGTATTTAAATGCCCCTCACCAGCAATATATTGGAAATTTAAGATAGATGTTCCTGTGCCACTGGTATAATAAACGGTTGCATCGTTTGATCCTGTTTCTAATACTAGTTGAGGTGAACCTGTAACATTTACAATTTCATCAAAGTGTATAGTTATGCTAAGAGTATCACCAGCTTTGTAATATCCATTTGCTGTAATTGCTGAAATAGAATCTACCGTTGCATACACCCCATCAATTACAAGAGCCTTATTTGTAGCTAATGAACCTGTCTCACCAACTGTTGGTAAAGTGAGATTAACATTATTACCAGCAAGGTCTTGAACAATGCCACTATTCAGTGCCAATGCAGTATTACTATTGTACTCTAAATCAGAACTAGCATGACCAACGGTAATTGTATAAATAAAGGATAGTGTATTGGTACCTGATCCTATAGAATAACTGGCCACACCATCATTGCTACCTGTTTCTAATGTTAATTGTGGAACGCCTGTAACAGTAACTACTTCATTGTATTGCACTGTTATTATTATCTCATCTCCAATTTGATATGCACCATTATCAGAAGTAGATGAAGCAGAAACAACAGATGCAGGAATCCCATCAATAACGAGGGCTTTTGTATTTGACAATGAACCAGATCCACCAGGAGTTGGTAATGTTAAAATCGCATTATTACTTGCAGCATCTTTTATTGACCCACTATTTAATGTCAATGAGCTATTTGAAACATAATCAAGATCAGAATTAACATGTCCATTAGAAATTATATATTGAAAATTTAGTGCACCTGTACCATTACCTGAAATATAGTTAAGAACTGCATCATTATCACCAGTCTCAATAGTAAGTTGCGGAGTACCTGTAACAGTCACAGCTTCATTAAAACCAACATTAATTAACAATGTATCATCAATACCATAAATTCCATCATCAGCTGAAGCGCTAACGGAGGTTACAATAGGTCCAGCAACATCAATGACACTTGTGTTCCAAACTGCACCTGAAAATGAGGCATGCTGTCCTTTAGTGCTTACATCATATAATGTAAACCCAGTACTCTCACTGAAACGCCAATACCCTTTCAGATTTGATGAAGAACTGTAATCTCCATTATTAGATCTTAAATCTGTACTACCCCCACCACTATATAATTGGAGCAATTCTTCCTGTGTTAATGCCTTATTCCAAACACCAATCTCATCAATGTTTCCATCAAAGTACTCATCATCACCTGCTGTATTTACCCATCGCGCAAGTTCTAATGCTATATTAGTACTAAATTCAATATCTGTCGTAACTGACTCAATCAGATTTCCATTTACATACAGTTTGACATATTGACCATCTTTATATACACCCGAAACAAAATAATTTGTCCCTGCACTATAATAATTAGCTGCCGTACTTGCTTTAGCATTGGATTCACCTGATCCAACTAATGCCCATATCTCACCATTTGAACGCACACTTAAGCGGTATCCATTGCTTCCTGAATAAGGCATTCGATTTAATATGGTAGCATTTTTTAAAACATCTGCTTTCATCCAAGCGGAAATAGTCAATTCATCTGTAATATCAAAATCATCGCTGTTGGTACCTGAAGCAAAATCATCTGTTCCATCAAAATTTAGGGAGCTTGCTACATCTAAATCATGCGAAAGAGAGGAAACATCACTTGTTGTATTACTATTATTACCAATATTATCTACTGCAGCGATTCGATAATAATATATGGATCCATTGGTAAGTCCTGTTTGAGTGTATGTTTCCGTTCCAGTTGAGATAGTAGCTAATAATGTTGTTGGATTACTGGAAGATCCACCATAAACCTTATATGATGCTAAATCTTGATCGCTATTTGCAGTCCAATCAAGCCGAATTTGTTCATTGCCTGGTGTTGCAATTAAACCAGTTGGTATTGCTGGCAACACACCTTCCACATTTAAATTCATATTAGAACTAAGAGAATTACTTGCCCCTGGTGTAGGTAAGATTAATACAGCAGAATTTCCGGCAACATCCTTAATAGATCCATTATTCAATCCTAATGCGCTTGTACTAACATAAGAAAGATCTGCGTTAACATGACCTGAGGCAATAATATATCTAAAAAGCAGAGTGGTAGAACCACTCCCAGACAAATAATTTACTGTCGCGTCTGTCGCACCTGTTTCCAATGTTAATTGGGGAGCACCAACAACAACAATCTCTTCATTAAATACAATAGAAATACCTAATGTATCTCCCATTTTATAACTGCCATTTGCATTATCTGACAAGGCCAATGAAACTGATGGGGGATTCGCATCTAATGTGATTGATTTATTATACCCTAAAGAACCAGCATCCCCTGGATTAGGCAAAGATAATGTTGCAGGGTTACCTACGGCATCAACTATCGATCCGGTATTTAGACTTAATGCAGAAGAGCTTGCAATATCAAGGTCGGCTGATATATAGCCATTGGCAACAATAAATTGAAAGGTCAAAACATTTGTACCTGTACCAGATATATAATTAGCCAAAGCATCCGAAGTACCTGTCTCCAACGTTAATTGTGGAGCACCACTTACTATAACGGCCTCACTAAATGTTACCGTAATTGCTAATGTATCAGATATACTATACGTGGTATCAATTTCATTTGATCCGATAGAAGTTACCGATGGTGACAATCCATCAATGAACAAGTTTTTATTTGCAGCCAATGAACCTGCCGCCCCTGGGGAAGCAAGAGAAAGATCAGCTGAGCTTCCTGCAGCATCTAGGATTGTACCATTATTAAAAACTAACGCACTATCACTTAAATAATCTAAGTCATTACTAACATTACCACTAGCAACTGCATATATGAAGCTGAGAACTGCTGTACCACTTCCACTGCTATATTCTGCATGCGTATCTTGAGCTCCAGTCTCTAGAGTTATCCTAGGTTTACCAGATGAAGTATCTACAAAAGCTGTTTCGCTAAAGGTAATAAGAATTGGAATAATATCACCAATCTTATAAACAGAATCAGCTGAAGTTGACGAAACAGAAAACACGGTAGGAACAATTCCATCTATAACTAATGCTTTATTATCACTTAGTGATCCACTAGCACCTGGTTCCGGTAAGGTCATTACCACATTATTACCTGCTGCATCTTTTATGCTTCCTTCATTTAAACCAAGGGCAATAGAACCAACATAATCTAAATCACTAGCAACTTCACCAGCTGATACGGTGTATGCAAATGTCAATATCGACGTACCTCCACCTCTAGTATAATCTACTGTTGCATCCTGATTTCCTGTCTCTAAAGAAATTTGCGGAGTTCCTACTACATATACCGTTTCATTAAACGTGATAGTAATTCCTAATGTATCACCAAGCTTATATAGTCCATCATTAACATTGCTACTAACAGAATTTATAATTGGAATAACACCATCAATTACTAAAGCCTTATTTCCTGCCAGCGAATTGGTAGAGTCGGGTTCAGGAAGAGATAATTGAGCATCATTTCTGGCAGCATCTCTTACTGTCCCTCCATTTAGAGAAAAGGCAGTAGTGCCAGTATAATTTAGATCAGAAGAAAAATGACCAGATTCAACAATATATTCAAACCCCAAAGTTGATGTGCCACTACCAGAATTATAATACAATACAGCATCATTTTGACCTGTTTCTAAGGTAAGAGCTGGAGTACCAGTTACCGTTATAACCTCTGAAAAAATAACATTTATTGCTATTGTATCTCCAACAATGTAAGCAGAATCTAAATTTGTACTAGTTACAGCGCTAATAACAGGCGCAGCGCCATCAATAACTAAGGACTTGTTTGCTGAAAGTGAACCAGCCGATCCAGGAGAAATCAAGGTTAATGTAGCATTATTACCAGATATATCTCGTATGGAACCACCGTTTAATGTTAAAGCTGTCGTATCTGTATAATCTAAATCATTGCTTGAATTTCCTAGTCCAACCATATACCGAAACATAAGTGTAGATGATCCGCTACCACTTCTATAATTCACTAGTACATCCGTATCTCCAGTTTCGAGAGAAAGCTGTGGTACTCCCGTAACAATAACATTTTCATTAAAGGATACAGAAATGTCCATTGTATCACCAGTACTATATATTCCATTTATCGCATAGGTAGATACAGAATCAATTATTGGGACAATGCCATCAACCTGTAACGCTTTTGAATAAGCAAGTGATCCAGATGATCCTGGATCTGGTAAAATTAGAACTGCTCGATTACCAGATTGATCATTTATTGTACCATTATTTAATAAAAGAGATGTAGTGCTATCATAGTCTAAATCACTAGAAGTCTGACCAATAAAAACCACATATTGAAAATTCAGTATAGTGGTACCAGTACCACTTGCATACTCTCCTATACCATCCACATTCCCTAGATTAAGAGATAGCTGTGGAACTCCAGTAACGTTAATGATATCACTAAATGTGACTCCAATAACTAGTGTATCTCCAATAATATATACTCCATCCGCATTAGAAGATGAAACATTTGTAATGGCGGGTACTGATCCATCTACAACAATATTTTTATTTGCAGATAATGACCCTAAAGAACCTGGACCAGGGAGCGTTAAAATGGCGTTATTTCCACCATTATCTCTGATAATACCACCATTTAAAATCAATGCATTCGTATTTGTATAATCAAGATCTATGCTAAAATTTCCATCTACTACTGTATAATTGAACGTAAGAGTATCCGTGCCAGATCCAAGAGAATAATTCACAACCGTTCCACCCAATTGACTGACTGCCCAGGTTGCGCCATTATTTAATGTTGCATCATGACCATTGCCTGTGGCATCGATAGAACTATTTCCTGAACCTTCATTTAATCGTAAATACATTACAAGATTAGAAGAAGAAGTGTAATTAGAAGAGTTTGACGTTAGATCCAATGAAGCATTACCGTTATAAAGTGTCAACGCTTCCCCAGCGCTTAACCCATTATTCCAAATAGCAAATTCATCAATATCACCATTAAATCTCTCTCCACCATAAGAGTCTCGACCAATACTTAATCCATTAGAGGAACTTTGAGTCCCACTACTACTTCTTGATGCTTCTAGAACTCCATTTAAATATAAATAAGCAGTACCATTAACTCTTGTTAATACAACATTATACCACGTATTTGCAGTAAGGATAGTAGATCCTGAAAAACCTGTTGGCGCCCAAGCAGATAATCGTCCAGCAGAGTTTACTTGTATTTCATAATTGCCAGGGCCACCCCGTTTACAAAAAATCTGTCTTGTGGCTCCAATTGCATCAATGTTAAACCAAACAGAAATTGAATAATCATTCGTACCAAATTGTAGAGAACTATGATTGGGAATAAACGCATAATCATCACTACCATCTAAATCCAATGCATAGCCACCAGTAGATAATTGTATCTGTGGTGTATCAGTAACAGTAACATTTTCCGTAAAGACAACATCAATGGGAATAAGATCACCTGTTATATAGTTTCCATCAGAGATTGATGATGTCACACTGGTCACCTGTGGTACGCCACCATCAATTATAATATCTTTATTAGCACCTAAAGACCCAATTCCCCCAGGAGTTGGTAATGTAAGAGTTGCTGCATTACCGGCAGCATCAGTAATCGTTCCACCGTTTAATTCTAAAGCAGTTGTGCTAGCATAATCTAGATCATTGCTATTTTGACCCATTCCAACAATATACCTGAACGAAAGAGATGTGTTGCCATCACCAGAACTATATGTTGCAATACCATCTATCGATCCTGTTTCCAGGGTTAATTGAGGAATACCAGTTCCAGTTCGTGAAAAAGAATAGGTAGGTTCATCTACATTCTGATCTGCAATCATATCACGGATTTCCCATTGCTGATACCCATCATCAAGTAACTTGTCTATTTCATATTGAGAATCATAATCACTTGCCACCGCTGTTGCACGACTGCTGATATCTTCAACTGATACAGTATAATTTCCATTTCTTGATGAATAGCCATCTACAACAATATAATATGTACCTGCTGATAGTTGAGAACTTGGAAGGGTAGCATACAAATTATTATAGGAGCAGCTGTAATCATCATTATAGTATCCTGCAGATGTGCCTACACACTGACCATTCGCAGTAAATATCTGCAATTTACTATCATAGTTTGTTCCACTGTTACAAGTAGTAACGGAGATTGTTGTTGTCTCTAATAAATGCAATGTATACGCAACATCTTCATTATCACTACCGCTTACATCCCAATTGTTTCCTTGTCCTGTAGTATAATATGAGTGCGTATAAGGCAAACTCGTTATTAGAAAATCACCACAGCCTAGACTTGCAGTTCCAACGGTCATATTTTCATTAAATTGAACTGATATATCCAGTGTGTCCCCAACATTATAAAAACCATTATTCATACTGGAAGTCACATTAATAACAGAAGGTAAAACTCCATCAACAACCAAAGCTTTCGATCCACTTAACGATAACGAATCCCCTGGAGAAGGTAACATTAGATTGACATTATTACCTGATGCGTCTCTCATTGTACCGCTATTTAGTGAAAGTGCATTTACACCAGCATATCCAAGGTCGCTGCTTGTGTCTCCAGTAGCAACAGTATAAGTAAAAGTTAATAAATCTGTCCCTGTTCCACTGGAATAATCTGCTGTTGCATCGATTGATCCTGTTTCCAGTGTTAGTTGCGGAGTTCCTGTCACTGTAATTAGATCATCAAAAGAAATAGTAATAGAAATGTTTTCTTCCAGACTATAGGCTCCGTCATTTGTTGTAGATGTTACCGATGTGACTACAGGTACAACACCATCCACATTAATAGCTTTTGCATATCCCAGTGATCCTATAGTTCCAGGTAAAGGCATGGTTAATACAGCATCATTGCCGCTTGCCTCTTTAATCGTACCGCCATTTAATAATAATGCTTGAGGGCGGGTATAATCTAAATCAGTTGAATAATGACCATTAGAAACAATATAATTAAATGTCAAACTACTTGTACCACTACCACTTGAATAATTCACAACATCACCACGCAATGGACTGGGACCCCATGTTCCATTGTATAATGCACCATTCACCTCACTAGATGAATGATCCACTACAACATTTCCCAAACCTTCATCCATCGTATAATAACGCATTAGATCAGAGGAAGATGTATAATTTCCAGAGTTTGCTGCAGCAGAAATAGAAGCACCGCTATTATATAAAGCGACTATTTCCGTACTATCAAGCTGACTATTCCATATGGCAATTTCATCCATTAACCCATTAAAATATGATGAGGAACCAAATCCTTTATGTACCCCAAGTAAAAAATCTCCAACGGTTGTTTCTACATTAGAATTATTTGTATTGGCCTGCACCCCATCAATAAACCAAGTAATCGTATTGGCAGAGTTATTATGCACAAGAACCACATTGTACCAGCGATTAACTTCTGATACGACACCAGATAAACGCTCCCCACCACCTAGAAAAGTTGCAAATTGATTTGATGACCTTCTCACATATATGATACTCCGCCCATTACCGCTAACATCCATTTGCTGAAATATATTCTTGTTGGAACTAGAATACGCATTGGATTTAACCCAAAGCGATAGAGTAAAATCTGTTGTGGATGGATTAAAACCAGCCATACGAACATAATCACCATTTCCATCAAAACTCAAACTAGTTCCACCAGTATTAATCTCTAATTGTGGAGTGCCAGTAACGGTCAATGCTTCGCTAAAGGAAACTGTTATAGGAATAACGTCACCCAAATTATACGTTCCATCTGATGATGTTGATGTAATATTATTTACAACTGGAGCACCACCATCAATAATAATTGCTTTATTTGCACCTAATGATCCTTCCGCTCCAGGAGCAGGTAATATTAAATTTGCAGCATTTCCATATGCATCTGTTATTGTACCACCATTTGATATTAACGCAGTGGAATCCTGATAATCTAGATCAGCACTGTTTTCACCTGCAGTAGTAGTATAATTAAATGTAATTGTATTAGAGCCTGAACCTGACACATAACTGGCAATAGCATCAGAAGCTCCTGTTTCCATTGTAAGCTGAGGAGTGCCACTAATAACTACATTTTCATTAAATAAAATTGTAATTGGAATTACACTACCAACATCGTACACACTGTCTGCTGCGGTAGATGAAACAGATGAGACAAGAGGGCCAAATCCATCAATAACCAATGCTTTATTAGCTGATAGCGAACCTGTAGCTCCTGGTGTTGAAAGTGTAAGTGTCGCATCATTTCCAGATGCATCTCGTATGGTACCACTATTTACATCCAACGCATCAACACTTACATAATCCAAATCACTACTAGAATCACCAGTTGTAACAATATATTGAAATGATATGATATTTGTTCCATGTCCACTTACATAGTAGGCAACGCTATCTCCTGCTCCAGTTTCCAAAGTTATTTTTGGAATTCCAGTTCCACCAGATCGTAAGGTATAAATAGGATCTACATCATTATCATTTAAAAACTCATCTACTTCCCAATACATATATCCATCGGCTCGAAGCTTTGTTATTTCATACTCACTATCGTATCCAACCGTATTAGCAAAACGAGGATAATCATCCATTCCTGGTAAATTCATATCAGTAGTATTTTGTTCGGAACTATTTCTTCCGCTCACAACTGAAATGTCCACTTGATAATTACCCGTTGCACCGCTATATCCATCTACAACAACATAGTATTGTCCTGCTTCTAGTGCGCAGCTAGGTAAGGAAGCCCTAAGCCCACTATATGTACAACTATAATCATCATTATAATAACTCGTTGCCACAGGTGTACACTGATCATTGGCAGTAAATATTTGAAGTTTGGTATCATAATTACTATAAGCTGCACAAGTAGTAATGCTTATTGTCGTCGCTTCCGATAGATTTAACGTATACGCAATATCAGAACCATCGCTCCCGCTCACATCCCAATTATTCGGTTGACCTGCATTAGAATATTGTGCACTGAATGGTAGACTACTTATTAAAAAGTCACCACAACCAATTGTACCAGTGGTCACATCCACAGTATCATTAAAAGTAACGGAAACATTGATCGTATCTCCTGTTCCATAGGTACCATCTGCAGTAGTAGAAGTAACGTTGGTCACTGTTGGCGCATTGGTATCAATTACTAAATTTTTATTTGCACCTAACGAATTTGCTACACCTGGTGCAGGGAGAGTTAAGGATGCATTATTATTATTTCCACGGGCATCTTTAATGGTTCCACCATTTAACGAAAGAGCACTAGAACTCTGATAATCCAAATCTGCAGAGGCATGACCAGGCGCAACGGTATACGTAAACAGCAATTGACCCGTGCCGCTCCCGCTAACATAATTTAAAACAGCATCGGTAGATCCTGTCTCTAAAGTCAATTGTGGTGTACCTGTAACCAGAACCTGATCACTGTAATTAACAAAAATAGGGATTTCTGTACCCACACCGTAGGAACCATTATCTTGCGTAGAAGTTACGGATGTTATTTGGGGCGCATTTCTTCCGGCACTATTTTGATACCAGGCAATTTTATCATCCTGATATGATGCAGAAACAATATCCATATCGCCATCATTATCCATATCTGCTGCAAAAACAGATTGAGCACCATCTGCGCTAGTAGCAATATCAGTAGCCGTCCAGGATGAATTCGCAGCACCATCATTTTCGTACCAAGCAATGGCATCATCATTAATTGATGCAGAAATAATATCCATATCCCCATCATTATCCATATCTGCTACAGAAACAGAAGTTGCTGCATCTGCGCTAGTAGCAATATCGACAGCTGTCCAGGATGGATTCGCTGCACCATTATTTTCATACCAGGCAATGGCATCATTGTTGATTGATGCAGAAACAATATCCAAATCACCGTCATTATCCATATCTGCTACAAAAACAGAAAAAGGCGCACTTGCACTGGTAGAAATATCTGCTGCTGTCCAAGATGGGTTCACAGCACCATCATTTTCGTACCAGGCAATAGTATTATCGTTCGCAGATGCAGAAATTAGGTCCATATCTCCATCATTATCTAGATCCGCTGCAAAAACAGAACGAGCGCCATCGGCACTGGTAGCGATATCGCTAGCTGTCCAGGATGGATTCGCAGCACCATCATTTTCGTACCAGGCAATGGCATCATCAAGTTCAGAAGTAGAAACAATATCCATATCACCATCAGCATCCATATCAGCTACAAATAATGAAACTGCACCATTGGCACTGGTAGCAATATCACTAGCTGTCCAGGATGGATTCGCAGCACCATCATTTTCGTACCAAGCAATGGCATCATCATTATATGAAGCAGAAACAATATCCATATCCCCATCTCTATCTAGATCCGCAGCAAAAACAAAATAAGCAGCATCTGCACTGGTAGCAATATCACTAGCTGTCCAGGATGGATTCGCAGCACCATTATTTTCGTACCAAGCAATGGCATCATCTTCTTGTGATGCAGAAACAATATCAATATCCCCATCATTATCCATATCAGCTGCAAAGACTGACCTTGCTCCATTTGCAGTTGTAGAAATAGTGCTAGCAACAAATGATGCGGTTGCTAAACCTGAGGTTTCATTTGTATATACGATTACCCGATCATCATTTAATGCCGTAGCAATAATATCCGTATCTCCATCATTATCCATATCCCCAGCATATACAGATCGGGTACCGTTTACAGCAGTTGCAATGACGTAAGCTGCAAAGGTTTGGCTCCCATTATTTTCATATAATGTAATTTCATGATCGTATAAGGAAGCGGATAAAACATCTACATCTCCATCCTGATCAAAGTCCAAGGCATACAAATCAAATGCTCCATCTGCTGTGGTGGAGATCGTTCGCGCAGTGAAACCTTGTGATCCATTATTTTCGTACCAGGCAATCTTATCATCATAGGATGAAGAGGAAAGCACATCCATATCCCCATCACTATCTACATCAATTGCAAAAACTGTATTTGCACCATTGGCACCCGTAGTAATGGTACGCATCGTAAAACTTTCGGATCCATTGTTTTCATACCAGGCGATTTCATCATCATTAATAGAAGCAGATAAAATATCCATATCGCCATCGCTATCCACATCTTCTACATAAACAGAAGCTGCTCCATCCGCAGCTGTCGTAACCGTATGACTTGTAAAACTTTCCGACCCATTATTTTCAAACCAAACAACCTTATCGCTACTATAGGAGGCACCTATAACATCCATGTCTCCATCCAAATCAATATCTGCAGCATATACATCATATGCATAGGACATAGAAGTAGAAATTGTGTGAGCAGTAAACGATTCGGATCCATTATTTTCATACCAAACAATTTTCGCTTCATAATAATTAGCACTTAATATGTCCATATCCCCATCAGAATCAATATCCTCCGCATATACTGCAATAGCACCATTGGCTGAAGTAGTAATTACATGTCCAGTATATCCATTCGCAGTATTCTCGTACCAAGCAACCGTATCATCATACAACGATGCACGGATAATATCTAGATTTCCATCCCCATCCACATCCGCAACATGAACACCCCATACACCATCTGCTGAAGAGGAAACGATACCTTCAGTAAATGCTGGAATTGCAAAAAGATTGGCTGTAAAGATCCCTACAAGTAAAAAGCCAACAATAATATTATGTGAACGGTTTCTTACCATATGGAAACCACTCCAGGGAAAATATGTTGAACAACTGAGTTATTGTATACATCACGAACACTGCTTTCAGATGAGATGGTAATTGAACGTTGACCAATTTCTCCAATATGTTCAAAAACCAACCGAACAACATTCCCTGTTCCCGATACGCCAGTTACAGAACCACCAGCTACACCAAGATCTAATTGAAAATGACCATTTTGCGGATCATTATTCACAAAATTAATTAATTGTCCTTCACTCTGCAGAAGAAAATCTGTGGAATCACTTTCTAAATAATAATTTAGTAACTGCATAAAACTATTATCATAAGAAACTTCCAAATGTATCCCCATGAAATCCGTTACATCAATTAATTTTGCATTTACAAAAAATACTCCACCAGAATCAGCAAAAACCTGCGCTGGTGAAATCAATAATTCAGTTCCCTCATATACATCTACAGAAAATGAAATATCTGGCCAGTTTTCTTCCTGAATATTGGTAGGATACTTTGACATGATTTCTAATTGGTAATTGATATCTTCTAAATAATCAAACTGCAAAACATGCAATCCGCTCAACGTATCAAAACTCCAAAACCCAAGTTGCCTTTCCATAAGATTAATTCCATTATACCATGGAGACCATGTAGCAGTATTAAGACGATATCGATAATAAATCCTTTCCGCATAGTCAACTTCATGGGTAGGGTCATAATGGTAACCAGGATCACTATGTCTCCAGGTTATTGTAGAAGAAGATGAATCAAGTGTCATACCCGACATAGGGCCATCAATGATTTCTGTATCTGGCAAGGAATAGGAATCATCGGACGGATCAAATAAATTAACAACTTCAATAGAAGCAACTTCCAATTGGCCGCACGAATATATCATCAGTAATAAAACTGATAGCAAAAAATTGGTAGTTTTATAACTTCTTTTCGAAGGCATAGTTAATCCGAATTTAACTAACTAATTTACCGACGATAATCCTCTGTCATTGTGACGATCATCACAGAATTTATACTTGAAACTTTTAACAAATATTATTTTTTCGTTAATACCCATACTCCATCCCAATCTTTTCCAGGGGAATTTTCCTTTAATTGATGGCAACGTTGCAAATAAACATTGGAAGGGTTTTCAGATCTTCCAGAAAACATATCTTCTAGTTCATTTGCGTCAGTAAATGCTTTAATTGCTTTATCCCAATCTTGATTGAAGTATAATTCTTGCGCATGTGTAAACGCATCAATAACTGTCTTGTCTACATCGCTAATCTTTCCTTTTTCTGCAATCAATTCATATACTTTCACAGGTAATTGTTTTCCTTTAACACGAACATAGTCTAGGAATCTCCATTCAAATTGTTCTTTTGTTGATTCATATGTGCTCTCATTGACCTGTATATAAATACCATATTGTTTTGCAGAAGCCTCTAATCTAGCAGCAATATTTACTGTATCTCCCATCATGGTATAATTCATGCGCATTGTTGAACCCATATTCCCAGTAACCATTTCTCCTGAACTTAATCCTATCCGGTGCTGCATATTATGTACGATTTCTGGCCACCCTTCTTCATCGCGCCATTTATTTCGTAAGGATTCTAATTTATCATTCATTTCAAGGGCAGTCATGCATGCTTGATATTCATGATTTTCTACCGGGACTGGAGCTCCATAAAAAGCTACAATTGCATCGCCAATATACTTATCCAGTGTTCCATTTCTTAATAATAATACATCTGTCATTTCTGTAAGGTATTCATTCATTAAATTGACCATCTTCTCCGGCTCTAGTACTTCTGTAAAAGATGAAAAACTTTGAATATCAGAAAAGAATGCAGTGTGAACTCCTGTTTCACCACCTAGCTTTGGTTCCTGTTTGTTTTCAAACATTCTATCAATTAGCTCCGGAGATATATACTGACCAAAAGTGCTCTTCAAAAATTTCTTATCCTTTTGCTCAACTAGGAAGCTATATAATATATTTGAAACATACGTTACTAGAACTCCCATGATTGGTGCAACCATCGGCACTACGAGGCCGGATTGAATTGCTGGTAAATTAATACTAAACCAAGAATAGTTTTCCTTCACGAAATCCTTTGGTAATACAGATGCCATAATATCTTTCAAAAACCAGCTTAAATCATCAACAAATAATCCACATACAACCCCATAATAAATAATGATTTGTAATATAATTAAACCACCTGCAACAATAGGATTCACCATATCTAAAATAAGGAACGCTATTAAGCTTAATAATAAAATGAGTAGAAAATGAGACCATTGAAAATCATAAATTAGCTTTGTTAAACGACTCCCAAACACATTTAAATAATTTGCATGTATAATCGTTTGAATTGCATTTGCGTGAGTTTCCATCCCAGGCGTAAGCTGTTGAATGCCAAAATAATTATAATAGGGAGTTTTCTTAAAGTCGTGAATGACCTCTATATTAACACCTATCACAACAATTTTATTATAAAATGGAGTCTTTGTTACATCAAAATCTCCACCTAACCCCATCATATCAATCATTTCTTGACGATCCGTTGGATCTTCAATTTCCTGAATCCATTCAGGTAATTCTCCTGGTATAAATTGACTCATCCAATCAATATCTTCCATAGGGTCGTTTAAGCTGATATCTTCGGTATCTATAATGTATGCTAAGGAATATCGAGGAAATGTGCCCATTGCTGGGTAATCTTCTTCCAAGGGAAGTTTATAACCTGATGCAGGACCATAATAATTAACAAGAAACGTATTGCTATTTCCATGCGCATTAATTTTTAGTCCTCCATAATTCCAGAGATGATTATATGGATCAAATCGTGGCATTGTTGTATCAGAAATACCAAGAAAAGACTTTACTGCTTTCAGACCTAAGGTTAAATAGGCTCGACCTGGCTGGTGGGATAATTCACTAAAAAGAGCATATCTTCTTGAAAAACCATCTGCGTCCATTTGATCATTTATAATTCCAGTTTCTGGTTCAGCTTTCATTATTTCCTCATGAGGGGTCGCAATATATTGTGGAGGTTGTCTGCTCGCTTCGCTTGCAACTTTTGTAGCAATAATAACTTCAGTACCATATGCTTTTGCTTCCAAAATTGATTCTGCAAGAATTTTATCACCATGCCTTGGTATTAATTGTCTTAGTTCTTCTGAGTTAATCTTTTCTGCAAAATCATGCAGGTATTCTGATTTTGTTTCTGGAGCATCAAACTGTATATCAAATGCAATAACCTTCGCTCCGGCTTGGGTTAAATTTCGTATTACTCTACCCCAAACTGTACCTCGAGGATAAGGCCATTGTTCTGGCATTAAACGATATGCTTCATCATCAACCTCAATAAGAACAACATCTGTACCCATATTTATATAGGTAGAATCATTTGCTGCCCAACCGGTTAATGGTCCTCGTACATTTGTGAAACGAAAATCATAGGTTTTTAACTCTAATACATCAAAGATACCAAGAAGATGAAGAAAACTTATAAGTAAGATTGATGATAGAGTTATCGTTAAACCAACCCATTTATCATATAAATATCTTTTTAATGAATCCATAATGTCTAAAAATTATACCTAAAGGACATAAGAATTCCGGAAGTATTTAATTTTATTTCTTTAGATGATTCATTGATTACCGCTTGCAATTGTCCTGAAAAAGATAGTGTTATATCTTTACGTAACTGATAATCAGCTCCTCCGCGAAAATTAAATATACTTGAAACTGTCGTTAATGATTTATTTCGTATATAAGAAAGACCTCCGGTTAAGTTAATCTTATTATTTGGCAGAGCGTATTTTCCATTTAGACCAAGTGTCTTCCAAGAAATAGTATTCTTAATTATGTTCCCCTCCATATCTAAACTAGGGATCAGTAAATCCATAGCGCTCACATTGAGCATCGTTCGTAATGAGTTTTGAAACCTTGAAGCAATAGATGCTGTGATTGATTTCGAATCACTTCCTGAAAAGAAATAACCTTGAGCACGATCTGCTGATAATTTATCTGTATTAATAACAGTATTATAATTAAGAACTAGATTATGCTTAATTGAACGAAACGTCACAGGATAATTTAGAGATAACAATACATTGGTTGCTCTGCTATCATCTCTATTATCAATAAATGATTCTCCAACTTTATCTAAATCTTCTTTTTCGTTATTTTTACTAATTGATTGAATATTTAATATATAGGAAGGAGCGCCTGCGCCTGGCAAAAAAGATAAATTCATCGTTATCGTATTTGTATTCAACGGATTCGCTACAGTTTCAAGGATTTTATTATCTCTATGTTTAAAACCTGTTGTTAACATTAGTTTTGCATCCAAAAGAGCCATGCGGTTTGTAATCAAAAATTCCCGAATATTTGAAGCTAAAAATGGGTTTCCTAATGATTTAAACTCGGGCCCAACCTGTCTATATTCTACAATAAACTTGCTTAATGGATAGTTACCAGCAAGCTTCATATTAAATGCTGAAGATGGCATATTTACAATTGATGCAATGGGATGTTCATCAAAAGACATTGCATCAATTGGAATCAATGGAGTCATATTAATATTCATAGTAAAAAGATCACTAAACCCTAATGGATCTGGTAAATCTTTTGTTTCGATTAACCCTCCTTGGATCACGATACCATTATCATCATATTGCCTACCAATGATACCATCAAGCGAATCATCCAATGCAATATCCATCTCTTCTAGCGACATAGGTCCGTCCCATATATCACGATTAAAAAAACTCATATTCCAAGTAAAAGTAAAATCAAGTCTACGCTTATCCATGATCGTTCCAATATCAAAACCAACTACAAGATTATCTTCAGGGTCACGGTAATTCCATTTTGTATCAATTATATCAACCAAAGCATTATTATCTTGAGACACTTGTAAAAATTCATTATATGTAAAATTTCCTGTAGACTTATCCATTGATAAACCAGCATATGCTGAGCTGTCTACATTAAAGGTTCCATAATCATCTATTTCAAGATCAATGCTTCCAATATCATCTTTCGCTTTTAAATAGTGCAACCCAAATTTAAATCTAGAAAATAGTTCTCCTGAAAAACGCATTGCTGAAACATTTCTTTTAAATGTATATCCTGTTCTTTCAAGAAAAAAAATAGGATTTCCAGTGGCTGAATCAATTGAGGTTTCATTGTTCATTAATAATAAACCGCCATCAACTCCACCTAAGCGCTGAACAGGACTATTAAGCTCGCCCGAAACTGATTGGACCTTTAACCATTTTAAATCTAAATCAATCCCCATTCCTCTAACTCTTCTTCCATCAATTGTAAATTTGGATAATGATGGATAGAAATCTCCTGTATATAAATTGAGATATTTACCGAAATATAAGTTTCCAGAAAACCGATTAAGTGGTTGTGCAAAAGGAGAATCTCTTGTGTTTAATCTTGCAGTCCCTTTAAAACCTGCCCACTTTAAGTCCAAATTGAATTTACCATTAATCTCAGAATAGGATACGATCTGCTCACCAGATGCCTGTGTAGATGCACGTCCATCAACTTTACCTTTATAAGAAATTTCATCCATAATAGACCATTCACCCTTATCGGTATTAAACATCCATGATAATGGCCGTATGGGCTGATCATATTTTGTCATGCTTTCTACAATAATTGAATGTGGACCAGGATCTTGAACTCCAGGTATTAAACTTATAATTCCACCTCCAATACTTGCTAATGAAGTAAAATCCTGACCATCAATAGTTATTTTGATTGATGTTGTATCAATGTCAGGTATATTAAAAAATGACACAGCAATTAATTCATCACCAGGGGGAATGGTTGATCCTGGTTCTGGAGATAAAACCAGAAAATCTTTGGTTTGAAATTCTTTTGAATCCTGAAAATAACTTTTTCTTCTTTCAAATGATCTGGTCCTTTTTTTAGGAGGTCCAATTACTAAATTAAAAGGGTTCTTCAGCGGATCTCCCCTTGGAAAAGCCACCGTACTACCGTCATCTAAGCGAAATACAATAGCATATTCTAAACCAACTTGAGTAATTCGATCACTAGGAATATCATATTGCCAACTGGAACCGTTAAATGAAAATTCCTCTTCAATATAGTTCAAAGAATTTGTAGATCTAATAAATAGCTTAGCCTCCAAAACACGAGAATCAGAAAATAAGGATACCATAATTTTTACGGACTCACCGCTTGATACATTATCAGGAGGTACATGATATAAAATAGACTCTTGAGAAAAAGCAATATTTAAAACAAGAAAAATAGATACGATAAACGTCTCTACCCACCTCTCTTGAACACCAGTCAACATTGGGGATCTATACTATATCTAACAAATAGATAATTTATTGAATATCAATTAATAGTTTTTTGATTTCACCATTTGGGCCTTCAAATTCTATTTCAATTTGATTGCCAGAATCTTCTTCAGTATCCGATGGATCATCAGGGACTGTATTTTGATTTGTAGGATCAACATCAAGATTTCCACTATCATCAGAAGTTCCTGTATTACCTGCAGTTACATCTACATTCAAACCACTAACGACATTAAAAAGATCTACAATGCCTTCAATACCAATTAACATATCACCTTCTTCAGAGTTTGCAATAAACCAGAAATCTGTTCCTTTTACAGACGCAACTGATGTCGTACTTTGTATAACAAACTCACCTTTTCTTTGCTTATTAACTTGCGCTCGAACAGTACCATTATCCATGCGAATATTTTTTGAAATTGTAGAAGCAATCTTTTTTCCAGTGATAGTTACTTCAGATTCTTCTTTTATTTTCAACTGAGATTTATCATCAATAAATATGATCAATGCAAAGCCATCAGAACCAGTTCTAATTCGATCTCCATCATTTAGAATCGTGCCGGCTTTTAACATATTAAACCCAGGTTTTTCCTTCTTTTCAATTTCTACTGATCCTAAAGATTTCGTAGCAATAGCTATACGCTGAGCAAAAACCGCTTGGTTTAGATTAAATAAAAGAATAACTAGTAAGAATTTTTTATTCATTTAATCTTGTACTTGTATATTGGTAATCGTTGCAGTTCCACTAGTAACTTGATTTAAAATGTTAACTGTATTTGATAGGTCATCTGAACTACCATTAATTTTATAATTACCAGTTGGCGTATAACCATCTAATTGAGCACTTGCCCCAAAAAGAGAGTTAAATTGATCATCACTCATAACCTGTTGAAGGATTTGAACTATTGGATGGTATGATGTGGTTGTTGATCCTGATCCAATTTCTTGAATTCTAAATGCATTTATTGGCGAAAGAATCTCATCTCCACCAGAAGTTGTTGAAATCTGATTTTTAATTTGCCATACATAAATCTTACCATACTCCAAAGGAAGAGCACCGCTTAGAGGATATTGATAACTATTCATAATACCAATATTCTCCCATTGTTCAGTTTGATCAAAAGGTAATCTTCTTTCATCCTGAATTGCTTCATCCATTGATGAATGAATACTAGAATTAAATTCAGAGACACGAATATATGATTCACAAGTATTACAACTTGATGAAGACCAAATAAATAATGGATATGTTGTATAAATTGATGTTGAAACAGTATCAGATAATTCGCCTCCAGGATATTCTAAACCAATTGCACTTGGAGATTCTACTGATATTGTTCTGGACTCATACACAGGAGTCGCTGATTCACATTCTCCCTTAGTAGATCCTGAGGCTACACCAAATTGAAAAGTATAATCACCATCTGCTAAACGACCAGTTGTCATAATAGCACTTAACATTGAGTTTAAATCCGCCACATCAATTACATCTTGTATATATACTGATAAATCTATTGGCGCACCAGTTACATCCATTAATTGAGTTGTGGATGTTGAAAGATCTCTATTATCAAGAATAATATCATTTTCAAGAACAAAAGCTGATGTATATAAATCAAGTATGGCTGTTTCTGTATTAATACCAAGAGCAGGAGAAACCATCGTTGCACGAAAAGATATTTTAACCCATACAGGGTAAGAATCAGAACTTAGCGTATAACGAAATAATTGAAAATCAGAGGCGCCCGTTTGAGGGTCAAAACTTGAGACATAATAGGTAGCATAATCATATATAGTACCAGTTAAAGTTACATTCTGTGCTTTAAGTGGAGAATGCACTAAAAGGAATAAATAAATAATTAGCTTTGATAATAACTTCATCATATACCTTTAATAAAGAATTTACCGGATTTGTTCCTGTTATACCAATAACAATATAAATGAATGTGCTAAAGATCACAAAAAAACCCTCTGTAAACAGAGGGTTTTTTTAATTATTCCCGGCGATGACCTACTTTCTCACGCTGGTTTCCCGCGCAATATCATCGGCGCTATAGGTCTTAACTGCCGTGTTCGGAATGGGAACGGGTGTTGCCCCTATGCTATGGTCGCCGGAATATTCACAAAAGTGATGGAGATAACGTAGTAGTCATTTTACAAAGAGAAAAATTTGATAAAGTCGTTCGGGATATTAGTACTGCTCAGCTGAATATGTTACCATACTTACACCTGCAGCCTATCAACGTTGTAGTCTTCAACGACCCTTATTACCTTACGGTAGGGAGATCTTATCTTGGGTCAGGTTTCGCGCTTATATGCTTTCAGCGCTTATCCTTTCCGAACATAGCTACCCAGCGGTGCCACTGATGTGACAACTGGTACACTAGAGGTTCGTCCACTTCGGTCCTCTCGTACTAGAAGCAGAGTCCCTCAAATCTCCTGTGCCCACGGCGGATAGAGACCGAACTGTCTCACGACGTTCTAAACCCAGCTCACGTACCACTTTAATGGGCGAACAGCCCAACCCTTGGGACCTTCTCCAGCCCCAGGATGTGATGAGCCGACATCGAGGTGCCAAACCTCCCCGTCGATGTGAACTCTTGGGGGAGATAAGCCTGTTATCCCCGGAGTACCTTTTATCCATTGAGTGATGGCCCTTCCATACGGAACCACCAGATCACTAAG
>Ga0206679_10000693_pt1 | contig 28304 bp, 25 predicted proteins | sample M110012015metaG_FD_155464 | JGI IMG/M metagenome (GOLD analysis project Ga0206679, IMG submission 155464) | Ammonia-oxidizing marine archaeal communities from Monterey Bay, California, United States - M1 100m 12015 | ecosystem: Environmental > Aquatic > Marine > Intertidal zone | place: USA... | reverse complement strand
GCTGTTGAGCGCATGCCAAGTTGGCAGTGGATATTGCAACTTGCAGGGGCAGTTGGACATAAAAAGCTATCTGCTTTGGAGCATTTAGATCAAGTCATTACTGCATGTGCCCAAAGTAATAAGGATCTTAAAGGTCTGATAGATGTTGCACCGCTAAATAGTTTCAGAAACCTGGGTTCAAAGATACCTCGCCAGACTCATCGCTATAGTGGCCGCACGGCAATGAATTCCGGTGTATCAGTTCATGAGCCTCAACAACCAAAAGATCTTGAGAGTCCTTTGTCGTTTAGTATGGAAGGGTTAAATCGTGATCAACCTTCCTCATTGACCCCCTTTGTTTGGTCACCAGGATGGAATTCAAACCAGTCACTACAGAAATTCCAGTCAGAGGTCGATGGGCCTCTGAAGGGCGGGTCCTCGGGAGTGCGACTCATAAAGTCATTACAGTCCGGTGCTGTCGTATCTTCCGAAGTAGGAGAAGTTACTTTAAAGCAACACCAGTGGCAGCTGGTACCAATGCAACAAATTCACGGGAGTGACGAGCTTTCAGCGCACACTGATGAGATGGCCGAACTAGCCGGCCATGGATTTATTGCCATTGGAGAGAAGGTTGCTGAGAAACTATCGGTCACTCCGGGAGATGGATTGTTGGTTAGGCAGGGAGATTTTGAGTGTGCTTTAGAAGTCCGAGTTTTATCTAGAGTGGCTAAAAATTGCATTGGCTTCAGTGTTGGATACGCGGAAACACAAGGTTTAATTGCCGGTAGTTTAGTCAGTTTAGAGGTCGATACCAATTGGCAGCGCTCCAGTCCTGAGATGATAGCATCTGATAAAGTTGCTTTTGAGCAGGTAATTACAGAGGGAGGTGCGCATAATGTCTGAACTCATGCCAGTCATTCTCGCTCTGACCATTCTAATCAGTGGCGTTGCCGGAGCAGCAGTTCTAACTTGGTTTGAGAGACGCTTACTGGGGGTTTGGCAAGATCGTTATGGCCCCAATCGGCTTGGTCCACTCGGTATTGGCCAAGTGGTAGCTGACATGATCAAATTACTGTTCAAAGATGATTGGATACCACCTTTTTCTGATCGTGTTGTATTTATATTTGCGCCTACAGCGATCGTCGTAGCAATGATGATGGGTTTCGCCGTTGTTCCCTTTGCTCCTGGCATGATGATCATCGACGTTAATATTGGATTACTTTTTTTCCTCGGTATGACGTCTCTCGCAGTCTACAGCGTTCTATTAGGAGGTTTGGCATCCAATAACAAATATGCGCTATTGGGGGGATTACGGTCCGCAGCTCAAATGGTCAGTTATGAAGTATTTATGGGTCTTTCTCTCATGGGTGTTGTGATGATGACCGGTAGCTTCAGTTTAGTTGATATAGTTGAAGCACAGACAGAGGTTTGGTTTTGCTTTACCCAAATACTCGGTTTGATTGTGTTTGTTATTGCTGGAATTGCAGAGAGTCATCGTCTGCCCTTTGACCTGCCTGAAGCCGAACATGAATTGACTGCTGGTTTTCATACAGAGTATGGGGGAATGAAGTTTGCAATGTTCATGCTGGGTGAATACCTTGGGTTAATGTTGATCTCTTGCATGATTGTCACACTTTTCTTTGGTGGCTGGCACGGCCCTATGTTTATAGGAGATTGGTTACCTCCATTCTTTTGGTTTAGCTTCAAGACATTCATAGTTATCTGCTTCTTTGTTTTGTTGCGAGCTGCTATTCCTCGACCACGTTACGATCAGTTGATGTCCCTCGGGTGGAAAGTCATGCTACCCATCACCCTAATCAATATTCTGATTACTGGTGCAGTACTTTTATGGATGGAGGGAGTCGCTTAATGCTAAGTGAATTAAGAACAATGTGGGAAGTACTAAAGCATACCTTTACCAAGGCTGAAACTGTTGAGTACCCTGAGCAGATGCCATATTTAGCTCCTCGTTACCGGGGCCGTATTGTGTTGACTCGCGATCCCGATGGAGAAGAGCGCTGTGTGGCGTGTAATCTTTGCGCCGCAGCTTGCCCAGTGGATTGCATAGCATTACAAAAAGATACTCGAGAAGATGGTACTTGGTACCCGGAATTTTTCAGAATCAATTTCTCTCGCTGCATCATGTGTGGGATGTGTGAAGAGGCCTGTCCAACCTATGCGATTCAACTAACTCCAGATTTCGAAATGTGTGAATATGACCGCCAAAACATGGTCTATGAGAAAGAAAATTTATTGATTAATGGAGTCGGTAAGTACCCTGATTACAACTTTTATCGAGTGTCGGGCATGAAGACCGCGTCTAAAGATAAAGGTGAGGCACTTAACGAAGCTAGACCCATTGACACAAAGAGTTTACTGCCATGACTTTAGTTGATCGATTATTAGACCTGAGGGCCGACCATGCTTGAAATAGTGTTCTTTTATATAGCGGCAACGGTTGCTCTGATAGCTACAGTGATGGCTATGACAAGAGCAAATGCGATTCATGCTCTAATTTATCTCATTGTTTCATTATTGGCTGTCGCAGTTATTTTCTTTCTGATTGGTGCACCATTTGCCGCAGCCTTAGAGATCGTTATTTACGCCGGAGCGATCATGGTTCTGTTCGTATTTGTCATCATGATGCTCAACTTGGGGGAGAAGGGTGACAAACAGGAACGTCAATGGTTGAAGCCGGGTATATGGGCTGGGCCTGCGATACTATCAGTGATTCTCTTAGTTGAATTATTAATAGTCATTGGTGATGTAAAAGGTCCAGTTTCTGTGTCAGCGGTTTCGGCAAAAGAGGTTGGGCTATCACTCTTTGGCCCTTATGTATTAGCGGTTGAAATAGCAGCTATGTTGCTATTAGCAGGTCTAGTTGGTTCGTTCCATCTCGGTCGTCGTTATCTGGAGAGAGACCATATTGAGAAGGGGAGTAGCCAATAATGGACGGACTTAATATTCCTTTAAATCATATTCTTTTGGTCTCATCGCTTTTGTTTGCTATCGGGATGCTTGGTCTAATGATTCGGCGCAATATTATATTTATATTGATGTCATTGGAGGTGATGCTCAATGCAGCCGCCTTGGCTTTTGTTGCTGCCGGCGCGCACTGGGGACAACCTGATGGTCAAGTTGTGTTTATGTTAATTCTCACAGTGGCAGCAGCAGAGGTGGCAGTGGGTCTTGGATTGGTCTTACAGGTTCAAAAACGCTTTAAAACATTGGATATGGATCATGCCAATCGGATGCAGGGTTAATTATGAGTGAGACTATTTGGGTAATACCACTGATTCCCTTGCTGAGTTCAGTGATGTTAATGCTGTTTGGCAGTCGCCTTAAAATAACTCATATAGGGTTCTTAGGCGTTGCCTCAGTAGGTATTTCAGCCCTGCTGACATTAGTGTTGGCTGTTGAATTTATGCAAAATCAACAGATAATCCAAGAATCGCTCTGGACATGGATGGAAGTGGCGGGTTTTGCCCCTGGTATCTCCTTCTATTTTGATGGATTGACCTTAGTAATGATGTCAGTGATAACCGGTGTTGGATTTTTAATCCATCTTTTCTCCACCGAATTCATGGAGAAAGACCCGAGTTATGCTCGTTACTTCGCTTACCTAAATATGTTTGTTGCAGCTATGTTGGTTCTAGTGATGGCCGATAACCTATTGCTCCTTTATTTGGGTTGGGAGGGTGTAGGCGTCTGCAGTTACCTTCTAGTGGGCTTCTGGTATCAACATAACGCCAATGGCCAGGCTGCACGAAAGGCCTTTATTGTCACCCGTATAGGTGATACCGCTATGGCGCTGGGGTTACTGCTCTTGTTCACTGAATTGGGAACTTTAGATATTCAGGCCATGGTGGGAGCAGCCAATCAAACCTGGCAGATTGGCGATAGTATCCCTCTTATCGCTTGTTTATTGATAATCTGCGGTGCTGTTGGTAAATCGGCACAACTGCCATTACATACTTGGCTACCTGATGCCATGGCGGGTCCAACACCAGTTAGTGCACTCATTCATGCAGCGACTATGGTTACCGCTGGTGTTTATCTCATAGCCCGCACCCACGGACTTTTTCTGTTAGCCCCTACAGCAATGACCGTTGTGGCTGTTATTGGCATAGCCACCTCCCTGATGGCAGCGTTTACAGCGCTCATGCAAACTGATATTAAACGTATTTTAGCCTACTCTACGATCAGCCAGATTGGTTATATGTTTCTGGCACTCGGGGTGGGAGCTTGGAGTGCGGGTATTTTTCATCTGATGACTCACGCATTTTTTAAAGCGTTATTATTCTTAGGCTCCGGTGCAATTATCCACTGCCTCCATCACGAACATAATATTTTCAAAATGGGCGGTCTTCGAACCCGCATGCCCGTGACATTTTGGAGCTTTATGATCGGCTCCGCGGCGCTGGCAGCACTTCCTATGACCTCTGGATTCTTTAGTAAAGATCAAATTTTACTGCAGGCATATCAACTCCCTGATCTGGGACCAGGTTTATGGATGGCCGGTCTATTGGGAGCCCTATTAACGGCGATATATAGCTTCAGACTTGTGTTTGTAGTTTTCTTTGGTGAAGCGAACACCGAGCCTGATAAAGATACAGGCTGGCGCATGGCTGTTCCACTGTCAGTACTGTGCTTCTTAGCCATGATTGGTGGCTATTTTATGATCCCCGTGGCAGAGGTATTCCCAGCTAGCGATGGCAGCCATCCGGCTCACTGGGTTGAATATGTGTCTATTTCAGTACCGCTAGTGGGTTTGCTGGTAGCTTACCTTGTATTTTTTAACCGTCGCTTAAATATTGATGGTTTAGCTAACTCTACAGTAGGTAAAAGTCTTGGTAACTTCTGGTTAAGCGGTTGGGGTATTGATTGGCTCTATGATCATTTATTTGTGCGCCCTTATTATGGTCTGGCTAATTTACTCAAATCGGAACCCGTCGATGGCATATATGGTTTGATCGTAGCTTTAAATCAGACATTTAATCATTGGCTGAGCGCAGCGCAATCGGGACGAATGCGCTGGTATCTTGCCAGCATGGTGGCGGGGCTGATTATCCTTATTACCCTTGCGGCTAATCTATCAACGGGGGTGCTCCAATGATAATGATTAACCTTATCGGCATCCTTCTTATTGGTGGTTTGTTGGCCATGATCTCTGAACGGTTTGGCGACAAAATGCCGCGCAAAGTAGCCATGGCTGTGGTGCTGACTGATTTGCTCTATCTCTTGATCTGTCTTTCTGGTATGCCGGAAATCACTCAATTGCAGGCTCCATTAGCCAATGATCCTTCGACTTGGTTGATGCACTTCAAGTCTGACTGGATACCTGCTTTTGGCATTAGTATTGAGTTGGCTTTGGATGGCATTAGCTTGCTTATGGTTTTGTTGACCTTGGTTTTGGGAGCCATAGCCATAAGTGCTTCTTGGACAGATATAGTAGTTCGAAAAGGCTTTTTCGAAGCTAATTTATTATGGTCACTGGCTGGGGTTCTGGGTGTATTTATGGCCTTAGATCTCCTATTGTTCTTTCTTTTTTGGGAAGTTATGTTGATTCCCATGTACTTCATGATTGCGATCTGGGGTCATGAGAATCGCGGTTATGCCGCCATGAAATTCTTCATTTTCACCCAGGCCAGCGGCTTACTTATGCTGATATCTATTCTGGCACTCGTGGCAATTAATCACAGCAATACTGGGGTATGGAGCTTTAGCTATTTCGATTTGTTAAATACCCAGATGGCAGAACAAACTGCACATTGGATCATGCTCGGATTCTTTGTTGCTTTTGTTGTCAAACTGCCTGGGTTCCCATTCCATACTTGGTTACCTGATGCTCATACTCAGGCGCCAACTGCGGGTAGTGTTATTTTGGCCGGAATTTTACTCAAAACTGGTGCCTACGGGCTTATCCGATTTGCTGTTCCACTTTTCCCTGAGGCAGCTTTGAATTTTTCATACCCTGCAATGTTGTTGGGTGCGGCAGGCGTAGTTTACGGTGCGGTCCTCGCGTTTGGTCAAACTGACTTCAAGCGTCTCATTGCATATAGCAGTGTTAGCCACATGGGTTTTGTCCTGCTGGGTATTTATGCCTGGAACGAACTCGCTCTTCAAGGAGCTGTTATGCAAATGGTAGCGCATGGATTTAGCACTGCCGCCTTGTTTATGATTGCCGGTTCATTGCAGGAGCGCCTGCATACTAGAGACATGCGTCAAATGAGTGGTCTGTGGCAGCAGATGCCCCGCATGGGAGCCGTCGCGATGTTCTTTGTTGTTGCGTCTCTGGGTTTGCCCGGTCTTGGTAATTTTGTGGCAGAATTTTTGGTCTTATTGGGGCTCTTTAAAGTGAACGCTTGGATTACCGTGATTGCTGCCACTGGCTTGATTACCGGAGCCGCATACTCTTTGCTCCTGATGCAGAGATCGTTCCAGGGCGAAGTCAATAAAAAATGGGCAGATCATGGTTTGATTGATTTTGGGTCTCGCGAGATGTTCACTATGGCGGTGATGATGATTGCGCTGATTGTGCTAGGAATTTACCCACAACCGGTGCTTGATACTGCGCATCCAGTCTTGCAGAGTTTACTTGAACTCACCACAGAGCCGGTAAATACTGTAGCGGAGGTGGTTAGATGAACGCTTCAATGTTTTCCGCACTAGCGCCGATCTTAGTTTTATCCTTGACGGCAGTTGTACTGATGGCTCAGGCATCCATTAAGAGAGATCAGGCCATTGCGAGCATGATCACTGGCGTTGGTTTTGTTCTGGCGCTATTCGCAGCTCATTACGCTCGAGACTTTGCCCAACCGGTCACCATTCTCTTACAGGTAGATCATTGGAGTTTGTTCTTTACTAGCTTAATAATTATTTCTTCCTTTGTAACTTTAATATTGTCCTTAGAGACCTTTTCACCAGAGGGTGAACGTAAGGAAGAATACTATTTGTTGTTGGTACTATCGGTATTAGGTGCGGTAGTGTTGATCCAATCTAGTCACATGGTGTCCTTGCTACTGGGCATGGAGCTCATGGGCGTCGCTCTTTATGCCATGATTGCGTTTCCTGAAAAAGGCGAGCTACCTCTTGAGGGAGCGATTAAATATTTGGTCCTGTCTGCCTGCGCATCAGCAATGTTGCTATACGGCTTTGCGCTGATTTATGCCGCAACCGGGAGCCTCAGTTACCTTGGTATCGGTGCTAGGGCCGCTGAGGCTTATGTTCAAAATCCAATGTTGATTATGGCAGGAAGTGCCATGGTGCTGGCAGGTATTGGCTTTAAGTTATCGGTTGCACCTTTTCATATGTGGACACCTGATGTCTATGAGGGAGCTCCGACCCCAGTGACTGGCTTCTTGGCGACGGTCTCAAAAGGTGCAGTTTTTGTTGCTCTCACACGCTTTTATATCGACGGCAACCTCCATCAGTACAGTGGTTTAAATACAGCCCTAGTCGTCTTAGCTATCGCCTCAATGTTGATTGGTAATTGGCTGGCGCTGAGACAAGAAAATATTAAACGACTGTTGGCCTATTCCTCCATTGCTCATTTTGGGTATCTGCTTGTTGTATTAATCGCTTTGTCATACATGGATGTTCAGTTGGTAAGCCAGAGTATTACTTTTTACCTAACAGCCTATCTAGTAACTACATTGGCCGCTTTTGCAGTAGTGTCTACCATTGCAGGAGAAGATGTTAAAAGACAGGATATTAGCGCCTTTGAAGGTCTGTTTTGGTACCGTCCACTTGAAGCATCCGCCCTCACGATTGCTATGTTGTCTCTTGCTGGTATTCCATTAACTGCAGGGTTCATGGCAAAGTTCTTCGTCATTACTGTGGGTATTCAATCAGACCTGTGGGTCTTATTAGGTGTATTAGTATTAGGTAGTGCCGTTGGTATCTATTATTACCTGAGAGTTATATTTGCCATGAGTAAATCGTCTCAAGGTGGAGAGCAAACTGCGAACAATTTAGAGAAAGCTCTAGCGGTGGTACTAATAGGGTCAGTTTTATTGTTGGGCTCTTGGCCTCAACCCTTTATTGTTTATGCTGGGGGCCTGTAACACCTAATCTCGATCACAGACACAAAAGTATGGAGAAGTTTATGTTACGTTCAGTTGATATTAGCGATTATATGATCCACAGACCGGTCAAAATCCATGCTGAGGATGAAATGTCTACGGCAATAGGACTGGTACTCGACAACAAAATATCTGGCATCTGTGTTGTCAATGAGCACGGTGACCTTGTCGGTGTATTATCTGAAATGGATTGCTTAAAAGCTATTCTGAATGCAACCTATAATGAGAGTGGTGATCTTGGGAGAGCGGGTGATTATATGACAAAAGACATCGAATACTGTGATATCCACGCGGATCTTGTTGATGTTGCCGATGATATGATTAAAAAGGGTCACCGCCGTCGCCCAGTTTTAGATCATGGCAAATTAGTGGGCCAGATAACTTGCCGACAACTCCTGCGTGTAGTTAGTGAGTTCAATCAAAGGGCAGTGCCGCTTTAAAAGTGCAAAGACAGATTACTCTTACGACTTTATGTAGTCGATAATCTGTCTGGCTACATTTAATTGAAAAAGATGATCAACACGATTTGGCATCTCCTCCAAGCAGTGCTCGGTAATACGCTGAAAGTTTTGAATAAAACATCTTATTTCCTGGTCTGACATTGTGCTGAGAATCGCTAGATCAGTTTTTGTTGACCTAAGTTTCGCGATCAATTTTCGCTCTTGTTCTAATCGCCATTCAAATACTGCTTTAAAGTTCGGAGCTCGCAGCATTACAGTACTATCTGCGATTTCAAATAATTGGGGGTAGTGCGTCGCTAATGCAGTATTGACATAATCTCTGTACACGCCATCTGGGTCCTCCGAGCGTTCCATATCATTCACTGGTTCGATCAAACTATCGGGTGCCTGAGATTTTGCGCCAAAACACCAGCCTTCAATGACGATGAGTCCAATATGGCCTGTGACCGTTTCACTATCGGCTTCAGAGACACGATCATCAATGCTCTTGTCAAAACGGGTAATCAACGTCTTATTGCCTGAGGCCAAGCTGTCGATTGTATTGATCGCTAGATCTACATCGTGGGTGCCAGGTACCCCTCGTTGGGCCAGAAGTGGGTGAATTTTTCTAGCAAGTTCAATTCGCTCAGCTTTTGTAAGGTAAAAATCATCGAGAGAAAGTGCAACGGTTGGTAAGTGATATTTTTCAGCAACTACTGTACAGAGATAATCCGCAAGGGTCGATTTGCCTGAGCCCTGACAACCGTTAATACCTATAATATAAGTTTTTTGATTAATCTGATACTGATGGTTGAATTCATCAATTAACGGCGAGAAGGTGTTCTGTGCCATAGATAGATAGGATTCGGGGAGTTGATGGCGGACTAAAAATCGCTGTAATGCTGGGTTGCTCATAAAGTATCGGTTTCTACTAAAATTTAAAAGGGCCAGATCAGGTGGAGCATTTATACTATAGCTTAGCAGTATTTATACTATAACTTAAAAGTTGTAATCTGACCGCGCCTTTACCGTAAATTACAGGCATAATCACACGCCATTTAACTCAAAAAGCACACCGAATTGGTCAAATTTTATGATTTTTAGAAATTTAAAATTGTTGAGGTATTACTCTGCTGCACTTTTAGTCGCAGCTGTCTCTGTTTTCCCAGTATCAAGTTTTGCAGGGAGCGTTATCTTAATCATTGGTGATGGTATGGATGATCACCAGATAACCATTGCTCGTAATTATCTTGCTGGCAGCAGAGGTAAGCTATTAATAGATCAGCTACCACTGCGAAGTACCGCACAGGTGTTGACTATAGATAATGACAACCCGAACAAAACTATTTATGTTGCTGACTCGGCAAATAGTGCAACCTCAATCGCCACTGGTGCTGTCACCAGCATTGGGCGAATAGGCACCAGTGCAGGTGATGATAAAGATTTAGTAAATATCGTAGAACTTGCTCACCAGCAGGGGCTTAAAACAGGCATAGTAACTACAGCCAGTATTACTGATGCCACACCTGCTTCGTTTTATGCCCATATTAGTGCGCGGGACTGTGAAAACCCAAACATGATGGTCGGCACCGATCCTTATTTTGATATGGTTATTGATTGCTCTCCAGATCTTAAGATTAACGGTGGCCTTGGATCTATTTCAGAACAGCTAATTGATTCGGGAGTTCACGTTGCACTGGGCGGTGGCATGAAACATTTCACTCCCCTGGCAGAGGGTTCAGAGCAAACGGTCCTACAGTTGGCGAAAGAGGCTGGTTACCAGCTAGTCAGTAGTGCAAATGAACTAGCTGGTAGCGGCTCTGGGAGATTACTGGGATTGTTTTCTCCAAGCACAATGCCTGTGATGTGGCGCGGACAGGATGATCGAGCAGCAGAAAAGCCGGACCCTAGTTTTTTAAATCGCATTCATTCCATGCTTGGGTCTGTGACCTACCCAGAACCCATGAATTGTGAAAGTAACCCAGAATACACAGACATACCCAGTATTCCTTTAATGACACAAACAGCACTAGACAGACTTACCGAAGAAGATGAACAGAATTTCTTTCTGATGGTAGAGTCCGCGTCTATTGATAAGCAATCTCACCAGCGCAAAGCCTGTGGAAGTATTGGTGAACTCAAGCAGCTGGATGAAACTTTGGCAGTTGCCATGCAGTTTGCTGAGAGTCGCCCCGATACGCTTATTCTAGTGACTGCTGATCATGGTCAAGCAGCTCAACTGGTGCCTGAGCGCACCCTTTATTCAGGGATTCCCGTGCCTGTATATACTCCAGGTCACGTAGCGCGTATTAACACCAGTGAAGGCGTCATAATGGCGGTTAATTACGCCACTAACGACTTTGTTAGTGAAGAGCATACTGGGGTTAATATACCCCTACTAAGTAATGATGTTGGTCAAGGTTTGGTTCCAGCGATGCTTACCCAGCCTGAAATTTTCGATATCGTTAAAAGCCACTTATTAAAATAGATGCCAACCTTTTCAAATCAACAGGATTTATAGATATGCTGACAGTACACCATCTCAACAACTCTCGTTCTCAACGTATCGTGTGGTTACTTGAAGAACTGGGTGTTGAGTATCAGATCAAGGCCTATCAGCGTGATCCAGTCACTAGCCTTGCACCGGCAGAGCTTGAGGCTATTCATCCCTTAGGGAAATCACCGATGCTAACTGATGGGGACGTAACTATTATCGAGTCAGGCGCCATTATTGACTATTTATTGCGATACTATGGTGATGGACAGTTATTGCCTAAGGCAGGTAGCCAAGACCATGAACAATATTTGCAGTGGCTTCACTACGGTGAGAGTGGTGCAGCATTACCTCTTATGCTCAAGCTCTATACTTCCCGACTACCGGATGGGGGTGAAGCTCTCAAGCCGAGAATTAATGACGAATTAACCCGGCATCTTGGATACATAGAAAAATCTCTTGAAGGTGTTGATTGGTTTGTTGGGAATACCTTCAGCGGGGCTGATATACAATTATCTTTTATCGCTGAAGTTGGGCCGATGATGCATCCATCCGATAAGCTCCCTAATCTCATAGCATTCCGAGATCGCTGCCATCAAAGAGAAGCTTACCAAAGTAGTTTAGCCAAAACTGCCCCCTATGCATACGGCCCAAAATAAACAAGGCGAGAGTAATGAATAACAGAGTCATTAATTTTTGTTTAAGTATTCTTTGTCTCTGGCTTGTTTCAGCCTGCAGTGAAGACCGACCCACGATGAGTTGCTTACCTGAGGGTGAAGCTGGTCAAACTGTAAACATTAGGGGCGGTGAGTTTACCTTTGGTGACAATCGATATTATCCCGAGGAAGGGCCTGCAAAAGAGGCCAGCGTCGCGGATTTTAATATTGATAGAACGGAAGTAACAAATGGTCAGTTTCGTGAATTTATAGAGGCGACAGGCTACGTGACGGCGGCCGAACGCGGTCTATCTGAGGAAGAATTCCCGAACATTCCTGCTGATTTTAGAGTGCCGGGCTCCATGGTTTTTGTAGCTCCTGATCTTGATAAGCCAAGCTCTCCAGCGACCTGGTGGCAATTTATTCCGGGGGCCAATTGGCGGCATCCGGAGGGCCCTGAGAGCTCCATCACTGGCAGGGATGCATTTCCCGTGGTTCAAGTCATTCATTCAGATGCAGAGGCCTATGCGCAATGGCTTGGTCGGAGATTGCCCTCTGAAGCAGAGTGGGAATATGCTTCTCGTGGAGGTCTTAAGGGAGCGACATTTTCCTGGGGTGAAGAGTCGCCAGACAACGGCAGATCAAAAGCCAACACTTGGCAGGGACATTTCCCCTACAACAACATGAATGAAGATGGATTTATAGGAAGCTCACCGGTGGGTTGTTTTGGCGCCAATGAATATGGCCTTTATGATACAACGGGCAATGTATGGGAGTGGACTGACACGCCTTATGGACCCGATCGTAAGCGTAATTATGGCTCACAGGGTTATGACCCACAGCAACCTGGAGTGACCGTCAAGACGCTCAAAGGAGGCTCATTTTTATGTTCAGACAACTACTGTCAGCGTTTCAGACCAGCTGCGCGGCAAGCTCAAGACATCACTCTGGCTTCATCACATATCGGGTTTCGTACCGCCTCAGATATAGAGAGGTTCTAACATCACCAATAGGTGTAAAATAATAAAGATACCATTACTGCCACGATTCCTAGTCCAGACAAGGCGTAAACTAAAAAGCGATTGTAAAAAGAATGAGAATGGTGCTCGGAGTGCTCGTTAAGATCTTCCAATTCTTTGGGTGAAAAACCTGTGCTTACTTCGTGGGACGAATCTTCTAAGAACATATTGGCATCATAGAGCTGTTGATCAAAGACAACCCACAAGCCAACAGAAAACACTCCTGTAACAAAGCCGCCCAATGAGTATGAATGCTTAGATGACACATGAGTTAGGATGCCTTGATTCTCAAGTGCTAAAGCATCTAGCTCTGCATGCCTGCTTGAGGAATATTCTTTGATCAATTTCATTAATTTGTGTTTGTTTGCTTCACAGAGATCGTAACGTTATCTTGAAATCATTTCAAAATGAAGAGTCGTTATGAAATAAAAGTCTTGTTACAAGCTGTTTTGATATACGCGGATATCAAAATGGATCTGCGTTTCCAGTTGTTTTAGATCAGATATAACTCTCTGCTGCTCGCTACTGGTGTGCCAATAGTAGGGCGTCATGGTTAGTAAGTCTAAAGTGTGGGCCCCATCTACAGTAATATTGGCTTTGATTTCCACCTCTTTCTGAAGCTCAAAGGTAGGGTGCTCATTAATATGTTTAAAATTACCCTCATGGGGTTGATGCTTCTGGTATACATGCCGGGTTAAGCCAGTCAGGTGTTCTTCACCAGGACCTACCATTAGTAGTGTGCCGCCTGGCCTTAAAACTCGCGCGGTTTCAATGGGGCAAAGGGGCGAAAATACCGATAGGGCTGTATCTATACTGTCGCTAAAAAGTGGAAGGTGATAAGCGCTGTCTACGACTAGCTGAGCGTTGAATTTGCGTTTAGCCGCCTGTCGCACACCACTTTTGGCGATATCTACGCCCACTATCTCAATGGGGTTTTTGTCTTGATTAGCGATGGTGCTGAGCTTCTCCAAGTAATAACCCTCACCGCAGCCGATATCTAAAATCTTCTGAAGAGAACCTGAGTGATTATGGAGTAAAATTGAAGCGATAGAATCAGCAAGAGCACAATAGTAACCTGCGTTTAGGAAACGCTGGCGACTTTTCACCATTAAGTCATTATCACCAGGGTTTTTACTGCGCTTCTTTTGAGCAAGGTGAAGATTAATGTAGCCCTCGCGGGCTACATCGAAGCTGTGATTGTTGTTACATTGAAAGACTTTTGAACTGTGATCTGCCGTTGTGAGTAGGCTATCGCAGTTGGGGCATTTTAGAGCGATGGCAGACCCTTGTTGATTGTCTAGAATAAGCCGACAACCTCACCGTTATGATCAACATCAATGTTATTTGCAGCAGGAACCCTCGGAAGTCCTGGCATGGTCATAATATCGCCACATACCACTACAATAAAGCCAGCTCCAGCAGAAAGTCTTACTTCACGGATTGCCATAACATGATTATCAGGCGCACCTTTTAAATTTGGATCTGTAGAAAAGCTGTACTGGCTCTTCGCAATACACACAGGGAAGTGACCATAACCCGAATCTTGAAGAGATTGGATCTGATCTCGAATCTTTTGATCGGCAATAATGTCGTCTGCTCTGTAAAGTCGAGTGGCGATAGTTTTGACCTTGTCCCAAATTGGCATCTCATCAGGATATAGCGGTGCAAAATTAGCATGACCTCCATCCACTAGTTCAACCACCTCATGGGCAAGAGCCTCTGTTCCCGCACCACCATCCGACCAATGGGTGCACTCAACAGCTTTGACGCCATTAGCTTTGGCAATTTTTTCAATCATTTCAACTTCAGCATCGGTATCGGTAACAAAACGGTTAATAGCTACAACAACAGGAACGCCAAATGATTTTACATTTTCAATATGTCGCACTAGGTTGCTACAGCCTTCCTTTAATGCTTCAACATTTTCTTCACCTAGGTCATTTTTAGCGACGTTGCCGTGCATTTTAAGCGCACGTACGGTAGCCACAATAACAGCAGCGTCTGGATTCAACCCTGCACTTCGACACTTGATATTAAAGAACTTTTCAGCACCTAAATCAGCACCAAAACCAGCTTCGGTAACAACATAGTCGGCCATCTTCAAACCTGCTTTAGTGGCGATAACTGAGTTACACCCATGGGCTATGTTAGCAAACGGACCACCGTGAATGATCGCAGGGTTATTTTCAAGGGTCTGCACTAAATTGGGCGACAGCGCGTCTTTTAGCAACACTGCCATGGCACCAATTCCTTTGATCTCACTGGCCAAAATAGGTTGATGATCTCTTGTGTAAGCTACAACAATTTTTTCCAAGCGTGCTTTTAAGTCGTCTAGATCATTTGCTAGACAGAAAATAGCCATAATTTCAGAGGCTACCGTAATGTCATAACCATCTTGGCGAGGGAAACCATTGCCAGGACCACCAAGACCGCAGGCAATGTTACGCAAGGCACGATCGTTCATGTCAATAACGCGCTTCCACTGAACTCTGCGAGCATCGATTTCTAGGCTATTACCCCAGTGAATATGGTTATCTAGCAGAGCCGAAAGTAAGTTATGAGCGGCACCAATCGCATGAAAGTCACCTGTAAAGTGAAGGTTAATGTCCTCCATAGGAACAACCTGAGCATATCCACCACCGGCGGCTCCGCCTTTCATTCCAAAGCAGGGCCCTAGGCTTGGTTCGCGAAGACAAACGATAGATTTCTTTCCGATCTTATTTAGCGCATCTGTCAGTCCCACTGAGGTGGTTGTTTTTCCTTCACCTGCCGGGGTCGGTGTAATGGCGGTTACCAAGATGAGCTTACCATCGGGCCGATCACTTAGCGTGGATAGATACTCCGGATCGATCTTCGCTTTGGTTTTGCCATAGGAAATGATCGCGGACTCTGGAATGTCCAGTTTTTCAGCGACTTCGCTAATCGGTTTCATTGTCGCATTACGTGCGATTTCAATATCACTCATTATTATTTCCTTTTCTGCACTGCCCATAATTTTAGTTGGCACATCTTCCGTAAAGCCCGCCAACATTGGATTTCTAAGACCGTCAATTGCTGTCTTAAAAACGACTCATCTAAATGCCCTTTTTAGGGCTTTTTCTGGTGGCGCTTTCAGATACACAACTGTCGTAACTGTGCCCTATCAGTTATGATTTTGGCAGTTACACTTCCGAGATGCAAAGTAGGTCTTTAAACGATTAATTTGAGATGCCAGTATGAAGAAGAATGCGCGTGTAGTAGTGGTTGGTGGTGGAGTTGTTGGTGTTAGCACACTCTACCATCTGGCGAAAAAAGGTTGGACTGATGTAGTGCTGGTTGAACGCAAGGAGTTGACTTCTGGCTCGACCTGGCATGCGGCAGGGTTGCTGCCATTGTTTAATATGAGTTATTCGGTTGGCAAATTGCATCAGTATTCGGTGAATTTTTACCACGAGTTAGAGAAAGAAACGGAGCAGAACGTTGGTTTTAGCGTGGTCTCAAACATTCGTCTAGCCTCAACCGAGGATCGAATGGACGAATATCGCTACTACGCAGGCGTAGCTCAGACCGTCGGTGTAGAAGTCAACTTCTTGACGCCGGAGCAAGTCAAAGACGCATGGCCCATGTGTAATACCGAGGGTTTGATTGGTGCTATCCAGCATCCTGATGATGGCTACATTCAGCCGGCTGATCTTACTCAGGCTTTGGCTAAAGGTGCACGTTCGCGCGGCGCTGAGATCTATCGTAATACCGCTGTATTGGACCTTGAGCAGCAGCCAGATGATAGCTGGATAGTTAAAACAGATAAGGGTGACATACATTGTGAGCATGTCGTTGCCTGTACAGGGAACTTTGCTCGCAAAACCGGCGAAATGGTCGGCTTAGATATTCCCGTAATCCCCGTGGAACATCAATACATCGTTACCGATCCTCATCCAGAGATACTTAAGCGCAAGGCCGCCGGTTTGCCTGAGCAAGCAGTGCTGAGGGATTCTGATGCGGGTTATTATTACCTGCGTGAAGAAGCAGGTGGCATGATTCTAGGTCCTTACGAAGAGAATGCTCCCTGTTGTTATGTAGACGGTCCCAGTGCCGAGTCAGAGTATGAGCTATTTAATGGTGATTTAGATCGCCTAATGCCTCATGTTGAAGCTTGCATGGAGCGTGTTCCAGCATTTGCAGAAGTTGGCGTCAAAACGATTTATAACGGTGCTATTGCCTACACGCCAGATGGCAACCCGATTGTTGGCCCCGCCTGGGGGTTAAAAAATTTCTGGCTAAATGAAGGTCATAGTTTTGGTATTACTGCCGCCGGTGGTGCTGGATGGCAATTGGCCGAATGGATAGTGGATGGAGAGCCCACAGTCGACATGATGGGCGTTGATCCGCGCCGATTTGGCCCCTATGCCACGCGTGGTTATTTGCGTAGCAAAAATGAAGAAGCCTACGATCACGTGTTCAAAAATCATTACCCCGATGAAGAGCGCAGCGCGGCAAGACCCCTTAAAACAGCGCCCTGTTATGATCGAATGAAAGACTTAGGAGCAGTATTTGGCAGTGTTTATGGTTGGGAGCGTCCCAACTGGTTTGCGCCTCCAAATTATGCCCTGACAGAGCAAGAGCTTAATAAAGATGACACCCTGTGGAATAAAAATCATTCCACAGCTCTATCTGATGGCCGCATTGTTGAAAAAAACTCGTTCCGTCGATCCAACTACTTTGGTTTTGTTGGTAATGAATGCCTTCATGTCCATGAAAAAGTAGGGTTGCTTGACATGTCTGCTTTTTCAAAAGCCACCGTGTCCGGACCTGGGGCAGAGGCTTGGTTAAACAGTATTGTGGCTAACAATGTTCCAAAAGCCATTGGACGGATCGGTCTATGTCATATGCTTTCGCTCAATGGCGGAGTGCGGGCAGAATTCACCATCTACAAGCGTGCAAAAAATAGCTATTACTTGGTGTTTGCTGGTGCAAATGAGCGTCATGATTGGGATTACCTAACTAAGTTGGCGCCTAAAGATGGTTCAGTTCAATTACAAAAGATAACTACCCAAATGGGTGTTTTGGTCTTAGCTGGCCCCAAGTCGCGTGAGGTCTTACAAAAACTGACAGACACCGACTTGTCCAATGACAGCTTCAAGTGGCTTACGGGCAAGCCGATCAATGTTGGTTATGCTCAGGCAGAGGCTCTGCGCGTGAACTTCGTCGGCGAATTGGGATGGGAGCTCCATCATCCAATCGAGATGCAAAACTATATTTTTGATGAATTAATGAAGGCTGGTGCCGAGTTCGATATCAAGCCTTTCGGTATTCGCGCAATGGACTCCATGCGACTGGAGAAATCCTATCGTTTAATTCCCCGAGAAATGTCAATTGAATATGCTGCTTTAGAGTCAGGACTAGATCGGTTTGTGAAGCTGGATAAAGAATGTGATTTTGTAGGTAAGACCGCCTTATTAGATTGGCAAAAGCATGGGTTCATTAATAGTTTTGTGACACTGGAAGTTCATGATGTTGAGGATGCTGATGCTCGGGGGTCTGAAGGTTTGTATAAGGACGGTCAGCTTGTTGGCCGAGCGACATCTGGCGGATTTGGGTTTCGCGTGAATAAGTCCTTAGCACTAGGTTTGGTGCAGGTAGCCTATGGCGCAGAGGGTACAGAATTAGAAATTGAGATACTTGGAAAACGTCGACGCGCTACCGTGATTTCTGAATCGGCCTTTGACCCGGATAATGCGGCTTTAAGAAGCTGATTTATAGGCTCTTTAAAGTTGTCGTGACCGTATATGCTTAGGTCGCAAAATTGTATGCGATGGGTGCTAAAGAAGCACAGACTGCGCGCATTGCTTCCACTGCTTAAAGAGGGTGGCATTAGCCCTTACTGGATTGATGATTATGACTGAACGAACAGGTAGAAGAAGAGCAGGTAGAGAAGGCGGCGGACGAGAAGGGCGTCGCGAGGCTCGTGCTAATGCTGTGGCTAAAACAGTTCCCTTTATCGAGCGTAAAATTCCTTACCTAGAGTACCTCTCCGAAGAAAGTCTTCAACTGATTGAAGATAATGCTGACACTTTGTTGGAAGAGATTGGCATAGATTTTCTTGATGATCCAGAAGCGTTAGAGATGTGGAAGGACGCTGGCGCCGATGTTCAAGGCACGAGAGTTCGATTTCCCAAGGGCCTCTGTCGATCGATCATTCAAGCTAGTGCACCAAAAGAGTATGTACAGCATGCTCGTAATCCAGAGCGCAGTACCATTATAGGCGGCAAGCGTACGGTACTCGTGCCGGCCTACGGTTCTCCTTTTGTGCACGATATCGATCAAGGTCGTCGGTACGCCACGATTGAAGATTTCAAAAATTTCGTTAAATTAGCCTATATGGCCCCAGATATTCACCACTCTGGGGGCACGGTTTGTGAGCCAGTTGATCTGCCGGTGAATAAACGTCATTTTGACATGGTCTACACGCATTTTAAGTACAGTGATAAGCCCCTAATGGGATCAGTTACTCACTTTGAGCGTGCCCAAGATACAGTGGACATGGCAAAATTGGTGTTTGGTGATGAATTTGTTGATCAGAATTGTGTACTCACCAGCTTAATCAATGTGAACTCCCCAATGACCTATGATGCGACCATGCTTGGGTCTTTGAAGGTTTATGCTCGCAATAATCAAGCTACAGTTGTTTCACCGTTTATTTTGGCCGGTGCAATGTCACCAGTTACTGCAGCTGGAACTGTCACCCAAATTTTAGCAGAAGCGTTGGCCGGAATTGCCTTCACTCAACTTTGTCGACCAGGTGCTCCGGTTGTATTTGGAACCTTTGCTGCTGCGGTGTCTATGGCATCAGGAGCCCCTACCTTTGGCACACCAGAGCCTAGTCAAATACTCTACGCAGCGGCTGCTCTAGCGCGGCGATTGGGCGTGCCTTTCAGAAGTGGCGGTGGTCTATGTGGGTCTAAATTACCCGATGCACAGGCCGCATATGAGGCCGCGAACACATTACAGACTGCATCTTTGGCAGGCGTAAACTTCATGCTCCACACCGCTGGGTGGCTTGAGGGCGGCTTAGCAATGGGCTATGAAAAATTTATCATGGATAGTGATCAAGCAAGCATGATATCGGTTTTGCTTGGTGGCATGGATATGTCTGAGAATGGCCAAGCCTTCGATGCATTTCGAGAAGTTGGGCCGGGTAAGCATTACCTCGGATCTGCCCATACGCTTCAAAATTTTGAAACCGCATTTTATCGATCTACTGTAGCCGATAATAATAGTTTCGAACAATGGACCGCCGATGGTGCACTAGATGCAGCCCAGCGAGCTAATGGGTTATGGAAGAAAATGCTCAATGATTATCAACCACCAGCGATGGACCCTGCTGTTGATGAAGCGCTACTTGATTTTATCGCACGGCGTAAAAACTCATTCGCCGACCGAGATTACTAAGCACCTACTGGGGGTTGTGAACTATGTCTGATGAAGACGATATTATATTAGCCGAATTACCTGATGATGAGCTAGTACTGCAAATGCATGATGATCTCTACGATGGACTAAAAGAGGAGATTATGGAAGGTACAGACATTCTATTGGCCCGAGGCTGGTCAGCCGAGCGCGTGCTTGGCGAGGCCCTAGTTGATGGTATGACGATAGTCGGAATAGACTTTCGAGATGGCATTCTGTTTGTTCCTGAGGTTTTATTAGCAGCCAATGCCATGAAAGGCGGTATGTCGATTTTAAAGCCGTTGCTTGCAGAAACCGGTGCCAAGCCAGTTGGAACGATGGTGATAGGCACTGTTAAAGGTGACATTCATGACATTGGTAAAAATTTAGTTGCCATGATGATGGAAGGTGCTGGATTTGAGGTCTTTGATATCGGCATTAATAACTCAGTAGAAGAATATCTCGCTGCTCTTGAGCGCCACAAACCCGATATTTTGGGTATGTCAGCACTACTGACCACCACCATGCCCTATATGAAGGTGGTTATTGATGCATTGACTGAGCAGAAGCTCCGTGAAAAGTACATTGTCATGGTTGGCGGCGCACCGCTTAATGAAGAATTTGGTTTGGCGGTGGGTGCAGACGCTTATTGCCGAGATGCCGCTGATGCAGCAACCACGGCAATTCGCCTAGTGTCTGAGCGTAGAGAACTTGAGTCGATTGCTTGATGTCTACGCCCTGTGATCCAGCGGCGCAATCTTCCCCGATTTTAGTTATCGCGTGTGGCGCATTGGCACAGGAAATTGTTCAGTTACAGGCACTAAATGGTTGGAATCATTTGCACTTAAAGTGCCTTGATGCTGAGTTACATAATAAACCGCAGTTGATCGCTGGCAAGCTACGAGAAAAGATCGTTGAGCATCGCAAGCAGTATGAGAATATCTTTGTCGCCTATGCAGACTGCGGCACTGGCGGTGATATTGATCGAGTACTTGAAGATGAAAATATAGAGCGTCTGCCAGGGGCGCACTGCTATTCTTTTTTTGCCGGTGAACAACGATTTAGAGAAATTAGTGAGCAAGAGTTAGGCAGTTTTTATTTAACTGACTTTTTGGCTAAGCATTTTGAGCGCTTGGTGATTAAAGGGTTAAAGCTAGATCGGCATCCGGAGCTTAGAGATCAGTACTTTGGGAACTACAAAAGAGTTGTTTATTTATCTCAACAAGATAATCCCAACCTACTGTCTTTAGCTAAAAATGCTGCGGAGTCTCTAGGCTTAGATTTTAAACACGAACACTGTGGGTACGGTGATTTGCAAACGGGCCTTGAATCACAGGTCTTAAAGTTTGGCTAGGCCGCATTACTCTGAAATGGAGTCGATTTAAAAATGCAGAAGATTGTAGTTTATTGGCGTGACATTCCAGCCCAGGTATTGGTAAAGCGCGGTCGAGAGAGAGGAAAAGCTATTTTGAGCCATCGTTTTCAGGCGGCAATTGATCGTGCGGCTATGAGGGCGGGCAAAGGTGGCAGTGAGGAATACTTGGCAGACTGGCGACGAGAGTCAGGTTCCCTTGAAGCTGAGGGCACTCCCCAACTGCTTGCCGAAGAATTTGCAACGGCGATTGAACAACAATATTCAGATGAAGATATTAAGGTTTTGGTTAAAAACAAGGGACTAAAGGCCGAGTAACAGAATAAACAGTATCGTTTCATTGATCCTAAATGGAGCGATTTAGACCGACGAGTGGAGAGAGAGCAGATGCCTCTTAGTACAAACCAAGAAAAGCAGGCATTAGCTGACCTCATGGGTAAAACCACACTAGAGGTAACACCTGGTGGCGCCGCAAAAGTAAGTGACTTTAGTCAAATTCTTAGGAGTGGCTGTACTGTTTATGTCACTTTTTTGGCCGGATCCGACTTTAGCGAAACTATGGTTACTGTGCGTCGATTGAAATCTGAAGGCTATAACCCCGTCCCGCACTTTGCCGCTCGCTCGATCACCTCAGCCAAAACGCTAGAAGAAAGCCTTGTTGCCCTCCAGCGCGAAGGAATTACTGAAGGCCTACTAATAGGTGGGGGCGTTGACAAACCCGTTGGTGAATTTAATGCTTCCATTGATGTATTGCGTACGGGTTTGTTTGAGAAGTACGGTTTTACAAAGCTTGGTTTGGCAGGTCATCCCGAAGGCAGTCCGGATATTCCCGATGCAGATTGTGCTTTGGCCATTCAACAAAAAAATGACTATGCCAAAGAATCCGCCATGAGCCTCTATCTTGCGACCCAGTTTGTCTTTGAAGCAGCGCCCGTGCTTGCGTGGGAAAAGAAGATTCGTGAACAAGGCAATGCTTTGCCTATCTATGTCGGAATTCCCGGTTTAGCGACTATTAAAACCTTGATGCGCCATGCTCAGCATTGCGGTGTAGGCCCCTCCATGCGCTTTTTAACCCGCAACCCCATAGATATGATAAAGCTGGGCCTAAAAGATTCAATTTTGGGCAAGTTCGTCAATGCCCCCTCATCAGACCCCAGTGAATTGCTAAGAGATTTGGTTGCCGGCATTACCGCTGATCCTGATTGCTTGATACAACAATTCCATCTTTATCCTCTAGGAGGGCTAAAAAGGTCCGCTGAGTGGGTGTATAAGATCCAAGATGGACATTTTGAGATTTCAGGAAAAGGTTTTACAACAATTTAAACCATTAAAAACATCGTTGAAACTTATTTCTAAATGAGTTCAATAGAATAAAAATAGGAAATATTATGACTGTAACCACTATTAGCTCGGCCACCAAAGAGGTCAATATTGGCTTTGAACATCCGTTTGTCATTATTGGCGAACGAATTAACCCCACTGGTAGAAAAATATTGGCCGAAGAAATGAAGGTGGGAGATTACAGTCGTGTGGAAGCCGACGCCTTGGCACAGGTTGCCGCAGGCGCTCAAATGCTAGATGTTAATGCAGGAATTCCCTTGGCAGATGAGCCTAGAATTCTTGGAGAAGCCATTCAGTTAGTTCAGTCAATCACCGATGCCCCAATAAGTATTGACTCATCAATTATTGCCGCTCTTGAAGTTGGTTTGTCGGTCTATCAAGGCAAAGCTTTAGTGAATTCTGTCACCGGTGAAGACGAAGTGCTAGAGCGCGTATTGCCTCTAGTAAAAAAATATGGAGCAGCAGTGGTAGCAATCTCCAATGATGAAACCGGCATTTCTGAAGATCCTGATGAGCGTTTTGCCGTTGCAAAAAAAATCGTCGAGCGTGCAGCAGATTACGGAATTCATTATAGTGATGTTGTGGTTGATCCTTTAGTGATGCCAATAGGAGCAATCAACACAGCAGGCCTACAAGTCATGCATGTGGTTCGACGGTTACGTGAAGAACTTAAAGTTAACACTACCTGCGGTGCATCTAATGTTAGCTTTGGTTTGCCTAATCGTAACGGCATCAATAGCGCCTTTTTAACTATGGCTATGGGTGCTGGGATGACCTCAGCAATCACGAGTCCATTGCATCCAGAAGTCATGGCAGCGGTTCGAGGGGGTGATGTAATGATGGGCAAAGATCCCAATTGTGCAAATTGGATCAAAGCCTATAGAGAACCGACTGCAGAGGGTGGTCGAGGTGGAAGAACCAGCCGTCGCCGCGCTCGTTAAGGAGGCTACGTAATAGCGAAACAGTCATGAGTGACCCAATGGTAAAGGTAGTATTTACCCCCTCTGGTAGGCGCGGCAGCTTTCCTGTCAAGACGCCATTACTCGACGCAGCCCGAAGTTTGGGGGTTGATATTGATTCTGTTTGTGGAGGGCGAGGCCTTTGTGGGCGTTGTCAGATTACCTGTGCTGAAGGCGCCTTCCCCAAGCATCAAATTCAGTCTTCAAAAGATCACCTCTCACCCTTAAGTGAAACTGAAAAAAGTTATAACCAACGCAAAAAGCCCCTAGCAGAAGACCGTCGTCTAAGCTGCCACACATTATTATTTGATGACTGTGTTATTGACGTGCCACCAGAGAGTCAAGTCCATCGTCAAGTGGTTCGTAAAGCTGCTGAATATCGTGATATTGAGCTTGATGCGGCGATCCGATTGTATTGTGTAGAAGTGACAGAGCCTGACATGGAAGTACCCAAGGGTGATCTTCAACATTTGCTTGACGTACTAGAATCAGATTGGGGATTGTCTGGCTTGACCTGCGATGCGGCGCTTCTTGCTCGCTTGCAACCCGCACTCAAAGAAAGTAGCCGTAGACTTACCGTTGCGGTACATAGGAATCATTCAATTATTGCACTTTGGTCGGGGTTTCATGATCTTGCCTATGGCGTAGCAGTCGATGTGGGGTCCACCACCGTTGCTGTGCACCTGTGCGATCTTTCCAGCGGAGAAGTATTGGCAAGTGCCAGTGTGATGAATCCGCAAATTCGGTTTGGTGAAGATTTAATGAGTCGTGTTTCTTATGTCATGATGCACCCAGAGGGTGCTCAAGAGATGACCAAGGTGATCCGAGAGGCGCTCAATGGCCTATTTAAAAATGTCGTCAAGCAAGTTAAAGCAGAAGTAGATGATATTTTAGAAATCACTCTTGTGGCAAACCCAATTATGCACCATCTACTGTTGGGAATTAATCCTGTCGAGTTGGGCGGAGCACCCTTTGCGCTTACTACTGATACAGCAGTGGAGATGCCAGCTCGAGAGTTAGGTTTACAGATCAATCATGGAGGTAGAATCTATATCTTGCCATGCATAGCTGGCCATGTTGGTGCAGATACCGCTGGTGTTATTCTCTCTGAAGAGCCGCAGCAGCAGAAAGCCATGACTCTGCTGGTTGATGTAGGGACCAACGCCGAAATCGTATTGGGTGATGAGAATCGATTGTTAGCGTGTTCCAGTCCCACAGGGCCCGCTTTTGAAGGGGCTCAAATTAGTGCAGGTCAGCGAGCCGCTGCCGGCGCGATTGAACGCGTACGCATTGATCCAAACACCCTAGTGGCGCGATTTAAAGTGATTGGCTCAGATTTATGGAGCGATGAGCCAGGCTTCATCGAAGAGACATCAAAATTTGGCGTCACAGGTATTTGTGGTTCAGGTATTATCGAAGTGGTTGCTGAGATGTACCTTTCAGGTATTGTCACTGTCGATGGCATTATAGATGGCGAATTAGCTAGCCGTTCACCCCTCGTCATAGCAGATGGCCGCACCTGGTCTTATGTTTTGTATCAATCAGATTTATCTGACAACCAAGCACCTATTTTGGTCACTCAAAATGATATCCGGCAAATTCAGTTAGCTAAGGCCGCGCTTTATGCAGGGGTGAAATTGTTAATGGATAAACTAGATATTGACCATGTTGATCGCATTCGTTTGGCAGGTGCATTTGGTAGCCATATTAATGTCCAGCATGCGATGGTGTTGGGCCTAATTCCTGACTGCGCTCTAGATCAAGTTTCCTCTGCAGGTAACGCTGCTGGAACCGGAGCTAGAATAGCATTGCTCAACAGTCAGTCTCGCAATACTATTGAGAATATAGTGACCAATATAGAAAAAATTGAGACCGCCATGGAGCCTAAATTCCAACAGTACTTTGTTGATGCTATGGCATTCCCGAACAAAACAGATCCCTTTCCAAACTTGTTTGCTACAATTGACAAACCTGTCGAGAAGCGCATCACGGAATCTCCTGGGGGCCGCAAACGAAGGCGACGATAAAAAAGTTTCTTATATTCCCCTTAATTAACTTATACTCGCCTTAAGAGTCTTTATTTAGAGACCATATAAGCGTTACCTAAAAAGCGCATCGTAATCTATGATTATGGTAAGAGGGTAAAATGTCTAATTTAAATGAAAAGCCAGTCAACGAAACCGATGTAGCAATGCATGTTGGCTTTCTAATGCTTCCTGAATACACCCTAAGCACCTTCTCTAATGCGGTGGGTATATTGCGAATGGCCAATAGATTGAGTGGTCGAGAACTATATACATGGACCGTACGCAGTCTAGATGGTGAGCCCGTGATATCCAGTGCTGGATTGGAAATAAATCTGGACGGCAGTTTAAAAGATGCAGATGGCATAAACATACTACTAGTCTGCGGGGGTTACTCGGTCAAAAAATACTGTGATAAATCGCTTATAGACAATCTGCGTATGATCTCCAAGAAAAAAATTCCTATGGGAGGCATTTGCACAGGCAGTTATGCTCTCGCAGCCGCAGGCTTGCTTGATGGATACCGTTGCACGATTCACTGGGAAAATATAGCCAGTTTTCGTGAAGAGTTTCCGAAGTTAAATATATCATCAAGCTTGTTTGTTATTGATCGTGACCGCTATACCTGCTCAGGTGGTATTAGCTCCATTGATCTGATGCTAAATCTTATTGCAAGTATTCACGGACACCAGTTAGTGCAGCAAATATCAGAACAGTTCACCTGTGATCGTGTACGTACCGAAAAAGATGCTCAGCGCGCACCTTTGAAGTATCTCATTGGGGCGAGTCAACCAAGGCTAGTAGATGCAGTAACATTAATGGAAAGCAACATAGAAGAGCCGCTGACTTTAGATGAGGTTGCAGATTATGTAGGCATATCACGGCGACAACTGGAACGGTTGTTTAACCGTTACCTTCACTGTGCGCCGTCACGTTACTATTTAGAATTGCGATTATCCCGAGCGCGATTACTACTCTTACAAACGTCCATACCTGTGATTGACGTTGCCATTAGCTGCGGGTTTTCCACAGCCCCACATTTTAGTAAATGTTACAGCGACCTTTACAGCAAACCACCTAGTAGCGAGCGTGGGGCACTACGTTAGCGGCGATAATCTGTTGGTTTTTTATCAAATGCTTGGCGAAATACCCGCGAAAAATGGGCGGTATCTGAGAACCCACACTCCTGGCCAATGTCGGTAATTAATCGATCAGTATTTTGTAGTAACCACAATCCATAGCGCAATCGAATCTTGCGATAGAACTTCTGTAGGCTCTCCCCTGTGTCACTGATAAATAAACGCTCTAGCTGACGCTTAGAGATCGCTAAACGAACCGCGATTTCATCGGTACTCAATGGGCGACTTAGGTTTTGCTCCATTAGCAGAAGGGCTCTAGCTACCCAGCGATTGCTTACCTCGTAATCAGCGCCTGGTTGCGGCTGAGGAGCATCAGCGGGACGTGGATTGTCCATAACCAAGATACGCAGACTTTTACGTGCCCAATTTTGACCCAGATGGCGCTCAATAATATACGCTGCCAAATCAGCAGCCACTGCACCTCCTGCGCAGGTAATTCGATCACCGTCATCCACAAAAAGCTGGTCTGCAACGGGGGTGACATTGTCGTAGCGGTCGGTGAGATCCTTATAATGAAACCATGAAACACAGCAACGTCGCTGATCCATCAGCCCCGCTCTAATCATCACAAAAGACCCTGTGCACAGACCTACAATAGGCACGTGAGCGTCATCCGCTCGTTGCAGATAATCAACCACATGGTCACTGCCCTCAAGAGTCTGGTTTAATAGCCCCCCGACCACCACAATATAATCAAAACCTGATGGGTCACGGTAAGTCTCCCATGGTTTCACCGTCACCCCAGCACTAGAGCTCACCGGAGCCAAATCCGGCCCCATAACAGTCCACTGACAGTTAACCTGACGGCTTTTGTCGCCCTCATCAGCAGCAAGGCGTAGCGCATCAATAAAGGCCGAAAAGGGCAGTAAAGTAAAGCTAGGCATCAGCACAAAACCTACCGCAAGGTGGGCAGAATAATGTGTCTGTAAGGTCTTTTCAGGCATTGCCGAACACCCTCTATAAGTCGTTTTAATACAACAAAATATGGTTTTACATCATAACTATAATGACATTTTAGCCCTAAAGCGCTTGTTTTTAAGTTTTAGGCGTTATTTTGTCGTTTTTGAGTCACCCATTGGCGTTTTTGTTCTAGCAGGCCTAACCGTGAAACTGGTCAAATGCACTCTTGATAATCTAGCTCTAACTTAGTGATCACTATGAAAAGATACTCTGGTTTTAGTCTGTTAAAAAACGCCCTTAGCTACCATGAAAATTGGCAGAAAGTCTGGCGTAGTCCTAAGCCCAAAAAAGAATACGACGTCATCGTTGTTGGTGGCGGCGGACACGGCTTAGCAACAGCCTACTACTTGGCAAAAGTGCACGGTATAACCAATGTGGCCGTTGTCGAAAAAGGGTATCTCGGTGGCGGAAA
>Ga0206679_10000692_pt1 | contig 28334 bp, 27 predicted proteins | sample M110012015metaG_FD_155464 | JGI IMG/M metagenome (GOLD analysis project Ga0206679, IMG submission 155464) | Ammonia-oxidizing marine archaeal communities from Monterey Bay, California, United States - M1 100m 12015 | ecosystem: Environmental > Aquatic > Marine > Intertidal zone | place: USA... | reverse complement strand
AAGGGTAATTAAAAGCGAATAAACCCCTGCATCATCAACCGTGATATCGGAAATTACAGGGTTCGCCTCTGATGAAGTAAAACCATTGGGTCCTTGCCAATCATAAGTAACGAAATTTGAAACAGGTGCAACAAATGTAATGGTATCTCCCTCGCAGAGTGGTTGATTGTGTGAAATTTCGATTTCATCACAATTTGGTGAGAAAACAGTAACCACATTTGTGGTGGCGGAAGGACAACCATTTGCATCGTATAAGTCTGAAATACCACCATTATCAAACAAATTACCTGAGATTTGGCCGTTACCATAAATATATGCCTCGTTTTCAAGAGTGGAGTCACAATCTAAAATGATACAATCATCAACAACTTGAACACGAAATTTAACAGTGGCACTGTCTGCTCCGTTAGCAGAGTTTTCCATTGTTCCTCCAAGTGATGCATTCGCAAAATTATTTACTCGGGTACGAACAATTCTATTAATTGCATCATATTCAGCCTGATCATCACCTGCAACATCGGTTTTTGGTCCAACAAATGGACCATTGATATATTCAATAGTGTTAGGTATATATTCAGTTCGAATATTTAGAGTGGTTTCCATGTAGGTATCCAATGAAAGGTCTGAACCAATATTCTTTCCGGTTACTGTGTATTCTAAAATATCTCCTGGTTCCGCCGGAGCTCCATTCAGGTCATCAATGAACACTGTTGCCCTTAGGTCAGGTTCGTAGATATCTATCGCAGATGTGATTACCCTAGGAAGAATGGCATCCTGAGAGGTTGCAACCCGGATAGTTGCAGAAGTAGCCGCGTTTCCGATATAGGTAAATGCAGAATTGTCAGGTATAAAAATCCCATTATCAAATCCCAGCATATTGTTGAAACTCGGGTTTCTATAGGGCGTCAATGCTCCTCCGCTAGTAATTGTACTGTTAAAAAAGTCAGAAGGTGTTCTGAGAGGGTCAGGAACATCCAAAAATCCTCCTGCCCCATCAAATTGAAAACGATCACCTTGAATACTTCGATCACCTTCATAGGCCACAACTCCCAATTCAAAACTTACAGGTCCAACCGTGGGAGTTAAAAATCCTGAAATAGGAATATCAAGATTATTTTGACCACTTACGTAACCCATACCATCAAATACTGTAAGATTCCTCATTGATTCAAGCTGATTACTGTAAACGACCACGATAGTCCAAGCGCCAAAAAGGTTTTCATCTCCAGTTTCTGAAGAGATATTAGCAATTGTGAATCGTGCATTTCCACCTGAAGCCTGTACAAGAGGTGTTATGTTTTTGAAGCAATAATAACCGGGCATTCCAAAAAACGGGTTTGCTGGAATGTCAAGTACATCTATGGTCTCATCAGCGGTTAGTGTCTGATAAAAAAAGTTTCCCAATTTAATCCTGACCTGTTTACGATTAACGTATTCGGTAGTATTGGGCTGTACTCTTGCACTCCAGTATAATCCTGCAAATGAAACCTCACTACAAGCGGGGAGAGCCAAGCTATCACTAGATGACATCCATGTAGAAGGATCTGAGTCAATATCAACATATTCCATGACAACTCCTCCATCTTGATTGTGATTTCCGTTAGGAGGAAATTGATTTTGAAAGGTTGCACAATTACCATTTGAAGCATTACAAGTAACAGCAACATTAGAAATCATCTGTATACCTCCTTTCTGATTGGTTTGGAATCGAATATCAAATGGAGAAACTACTTGAGATGTTACAGAAAACGCACCGAAAATCGCTAAAATTAGGGTAATAAAATTAGGGTTCAATCTTTGTTGGAATAATGGAATAAGTTTTCTTGAGCAAATCACGTTTCTTAAACGAATTAACTAAGCTTAATGTTGCCTTTTTTAGAGAATAAATCAAAGATATTTTAAATAATGAGATTATTTAAAAGTGTTATCTTGACATCAAGACATATAAGTGTTTGATATACAGCTGTATAAATTACATTTTTTGAATATTGATGAATTAGTATTTCATTAATTTTATCATCTCCTTTTCAGAGCCGTTGTCGATACTTAAAAAATAAATGCCTTTCCTTAAAAAAGGATTGATCTTTATTTGGGTTTCATTATTATAAAAATTTCGATAAACTAGCTTCCCTTGAACATCAATAATTTGAATGTCAATACCTTCTTCGTTAAGAGCCAAGTTTATGTTGAGTTCATTTATAATAGGATTTGGATAAACACTCATTATTATGGGGCCAGTAAAGCTTTCGTTAAAAATTAATTTTGGACGATGGTTAACAATCATATTACGCATTAATTCTATTTGTTTTATTGTAAAGGAGTTTTGACAATTGCCATCCGAATAATCCATGTAATTTTCTATCATATCTGGTAAATCTTCACCATTTATGTTATCAGTACAAGTGTTTTTTGTCAGGTTACAATCAAAAGAGCTTCCATAACTACCATTTGGAGTATCATCAATATAATCATCCATAGTGCAATCCCCATCTCCCCATATGTGACGTAGTCCAAAATAATGACCTATTTCATGGACCAGAATCTTTCCTGATTTCGTTTTACTATTATATGAAGAATATGGAAGAGGTAGTAAATTCGAATTATTTGCACCAACATTCACGTAATGAATAAGAATTCCTTGACTAAATGGGGAAATCATATTGATCGTTTCATAGGGCCAGTTTTCGTGATAATATAATGGAGGTGTGGCTAATGCGAAATAAACCAATTCTTCAAAGTTTCCCATACTAGGTTCCAAAACCCTAAGATCTCCTATCCAAACATTTAAATATTCATCTTCATTCCATGAATTTGTTCCTCCCAGCACTGAATTTGAAAGCCTGAATAAATTATATAAAAGGCTGTCATTAACCCAATTCGTGATTTCTTCATTTTGACTTGAATTGTAAGGTAAAACTCCGCCAAAATATTTGACATCGGTATAGGTTCTTGTAATCCCATTTGTAGAATTTCCGTTCGGGTCAATTGAGGCAAGTTCAAATTCTATTCTTGCGTCTCCTACTATATCCAGAAATTCAGGTCTAAGATTGATTGTATCTACATTTTGTCTTCGAAATGCTTTGTTCAGAATTTCAAGTTGATTATGTATTACGGAGTCGGGCAAATTTTCTTCTTCTGAATTATAAACGACATGAAATACGATAGGAATTTTATAAATGTCAGACTTTAACTGATTGTTTCGATGACCCTTTTTAAGTGAGTTTTTTAATAATTCCTCTGATAACTCCAGAAATTGTGGATTTTGTTTATTTAAGAATTCCATAAAAGTGAAACTGGCACATGTTGGTTCTAGCGGTATGTCATTGTTGTAAGAAGTAGGTTGTTTTACATTAGTTTGGGCTATACCTCTGGGAATGGAGCACCAAATAATGAATATTGTGATTGTTATTGAATATAGAGTTTTAGTTTTCATTTTTCAGTCATCTAGTTTTTAAGAGTAGCAAATCAAACCAATATTTCAAGTGATTTGTTATATTTATTCGTGTTTGAAATATCTCATCTATTTGAGTGATAGTACGAAATTATTTCATCGATTATTATGCAGGGTTTTTTATATACAATAATGAAGCCACAAAAAATGAATATATGTGGAAAGTTGCTTTGATTTTAATTTTTACGCTAATTACAATTCCAGTTATTTGTATTAATTATGACGAACCTCTTACATATTTGCAACAGGAGGCTCTTCATACTTTGTTGTGGGTCTATGGATTAGCTACATTGTACTGTTTTATCGTAAGCACCTTAACAGATAATTATAGTCAGGTGGACAAGCTTTGGAGTATCATGCCTATTCCTTATCTATGGATTATGGCAGATTACTCGGGATATGACAATCGTCTTGTTCTGATGGCTATTTTAGTCAGTGTTTGGGGAATTAGGTTGAGTTTGAATTTTGCGAGAAGAGGGGGGTATTCACTTAAATTCTGGGATGGTGAAGAAGATTATAGATGGTCAATTCTTAGATCCAAGCCCGGATTTGAACAAAAATGGAAATGGGTGCTGTTTAACTTTTTCTTTATTTCTTTTTACCAAATGGGTCTTGTTTTATTGACCACTTTACCAGCGATACGAGTTCTTGGTATACATGTACCAATTGGTTTATTTGATGTCATATTGGCTATTGTGATTTTGTTTTTGATTTTTATTGAATTTCTTTCGGATCAGCAGCAGTACGATTATCAAACAGAAAAATATACCCAGATTGAAAAAGGAAATGTAGAACCATTTTACAAGATAGGTTTCGTGCATACCGGTTTATGGGCTTATATGCGACATCCCAATTATATGGCAGAGCAAGCTATTTGGATTGTATTTTATGTTTATTCTGTCATTGCTACTGAAAACTTGATCAATTGGACCTTGACGGGATGTCTTTTATTGCTTCTCTTGTTTAAAGGCAGCTCTGATTTTTCCGAGTCCATTTCTGCTGAAAAGTATCCTGAATACAAGAGGTATCAAAAATCAGTGGGTAGGTTTCTTCCTTTAAAAGGGAAGTTTAAATTGTAGAATTAGTAGGGTTTGTATACACCTCTTTTGTACAATTCATAAATAATAGCAGCTTCCATTTTCGAATCATCGAGGCCCCTGTGTTCCTCAATCTTTGGAGTGTCAGGAAAAAGGATATCCCAAGCCTCTTGAGCTTTTGGCCATTTATAGCCATAGTTTCCTTCGATTTTAAAATAGTCAACACTTTCTTTCATTGGACAGCATACCTCAGGTCCAAGGTCAAAACCATATTTCAATAAAAAGGCACTGTCAAAGTCTCTATTCCACGCAGTGATTTGCCCTTTAAACGGGATGAGAAGCGATTGAATTTCATCAAAATATTCTGTGATAGGTAATGCGTTTCTGATTTCTTCAATTTCCATAAAGCCATTTTCAAAAATCCATGCTTTTCTGTGCCTGGCTGTTAATTTAGGATCTTTAAATACCTGGTCAAAAAGAGGTGTAATTTCACCTGAATCTAGGTCTAATTTTACTATTCCCATCTCTAAAATGAGATCCTGATTGGGATTTAACCCTGTTGTTTCTATATCGAGTACTATGATTTCTTTAGGCATTATTTCTATAATTTCTTAATCAAATGGATATAAGTAATAAAAGTATTATTTTTTTGCTTCGAATTATGTAATTTATACTGATTCACTTAATTGAATTTAAAATCACTAGATCACCTTGCTAAATAGAAGTAAAAGAGTCAATTTTGTAGATATCTATTATTTAAGATGGAGACACTAATTAGTAAGAGTAATAAAGTTCAATTATATGAATCTGTTTATGTTCAGATGAAGGCTCTTCTTTCATCTAGAGATAACAAGGTTTCTAACATGGCTAATTTCGCTGCTCTCCTTAAATCAAGTTTTGATTTCTTTTGGGTTGGATTTTACATTATCGAATCAGATGAATTGGTTTTAGGGCCGTTCCAAGGTCCCGTTGCATGTACCAGAATTTCTAAACGGAAAGGAGTCTGCGGAACATCTTGGTTCAATCAAAAATCGATAGTCGTGGCTGATGTACATCAGTTTCCAGGTCATATTGCATGTAATGAGGCCTCTAAAAGTGAAATAGTGATCCCTCTCATATACGACGGACAGGTTATCGGCGTTTTAGATATTGATAGTGATGAATTGAATAGTTTTGATGAAGTGGACAAAGAATGGCTAGAAAAATTATGTACATGCTTGCTTACCGTTATATAATTATTTCGATTCTATTATCTGCATGCGCTCAGGTTGGGAGTATAAGCGGTGGGCCAAAGGATGATATTCCACCCAGAATAGTTTCCTGTAGTCCGTTTGATGGACAAAAAATGGTCAAGTCTACCCAAATGACAATAGAGTTTGACGAGTTTATTAAGCTTCAAAATCCAAGTGAGAATATTATTTTGCTGCCCGCCAACATTGAATATGATTACATGCTGAAAGGCAAAACACTCCGGATTGAATTTCAAGAAAAGCTAAAAGAAAACACCACATATTCTTTATATTTAAATGGTGCAGTTCAGGATATTACAGAGGGAAATGATACACTAATTCAAGTCGCATTTTCTACAGGAAAAGAGATTGATAATAACGAAGCTTATTTTTTTGTTTCTGACGGCTATTCAGGGAAGAAGAAGAAAAATGTACTGATTGGATTGTATGATTCTATTGGTCAGACTGAACCTACTTATTTTTCAAAAACAGATGATAATGGCTATTCAAAATTAAGGGCGATTAAGGAAGGAAGATTCTTTTATGCAGCTTTTATTGACGAGAATAAAAATCGAATTAAAGACAACGATGAAATTCAATTTGCGAGTACTCAACCCATACTGTTGGATTCGACTTATTCTGATACACTAAATCTATTTGTAACCAAACCAAATATTAATCTTTCTTCTATTGATGCCTCCTACATCACGCCCTACATTGTTGAGATTAAAATACCACAGTACTACTCTTTTAAAGATTTGAAATTTAATGAAGTAAAATCAGATGTATTAGATAGTCTGAGTTATGGAGAAAAGACACGTAGATTTATTTTTCCTATCTATAAAGAGGCCATAGAATTGGAATTAGACTCATTGAATAAGAAGCTGAGAAATGATAAAGACATAGAGGAGTTGACTTTAATAAAGTCCTTTAAAAGACTCAAATTGTTTCCAGATGAATCCTTTATAAATCTTGATTTTAATGCCCCTATAGATTCTTTGAGGTTTGATCAGGATGATTTTAATTTGATGAATATCATTGACAGTACGACAACTTCGCTTGACTCTAGTCAAATCAACGTTAAGTTGAATCGAATTGAATTAAACATCAAAGATCAAGCTTTTAAAAAAGCCGTATTGCGTATAGACTCTGCTGCTTTTTATGCCCAAAATGGTTCATGCAACAATAAAATGAATATCCTGCTAGAAAGAAAATCAGAGGAAGATTTGGGTACCCTGAGTGTAAAAGTAGATACCGAATTGGAATCTTGGTTTATTGAACTACTTCAAGATGACAAGTCAATTTCGATGCAGAGTTCTTTTTCAAAGTCTCATTCTATTTTATTCGAGAATATAGAGCCAGGGAGCTATTCTATCAGTATTGTAGGAGACGAAAATATAAACAACCGCTGGGATCCTTTTAGCCCATTCGATTATAGCGGTCCAGAAAAAAGATTTGTTTTAGGTAGGACCATAAAAGTAAAGGCCAATTGGGAACATGAAGTTGATTTTAAGATCAGTGAATGAGCTCAAAGTCTTCAATAGAATTTCCGGCTAAAAACTCTTGGAAATTCATTCTTCTTTTGCCTTCCATTTGAAATTCAATTACCAAAAGGTAATAATCCGAGCATGGAAAAAGAATACCATCTTCAGCTTTAACCAATTTGTTTATTAAAGTTGAAGAGACTTTAATAGCTGTTTTTTTTGAGTCAAAAAGCTTGAATGAAAGATTCTTATTTTTTGATTTATTTTTTAAACGGCACCAGGCACCAGGATACGGAGAAAGTCCTCTAATTTTATTGTAATTTGTTTCGAGAGAGTTTGTCCAGTCAATTTGACAATCCTGCTTAAATATTTTTGGTGCGGAATTTAATATGGAGTCCTCATCATTCATTTGATTCTCACGTTCTATTTCCCCGGAAGCCAAGTCTGTAAGTGTATCATAAATCAATTCGGAACCACAAATCATCAACTCATCATGTAGCTCACCTGCATTCATTTTATCATGTATATCGACTGCTCTTTTTTTAATGATATCTCCAGTGTCAATGACATTGTTAATGAAAAAAGTAGTGACACCTGTTCTTTTTTCTCCATTTATTATGGCCCAGTTAATAGGTGCTGCACCTCGATAATCGGGGAGAAGGGAGGCGTGCAAATTGATCGTTCCCAGGGGAGGTATTTCCCATATTACTTCGGGGAGCATTCTGAAGGCTACAACAATAAAGACATCTGCATTCAACTCTTTTATTTGATTAATGAAATCGTCAGCTTTTAAACTTAAAGGCTGTAAAATGCACAATCCCTTTTGTTCAGCATAAATTTTCACATCACTTTTTCTGATTTGTTGTCCGCGACCTGAGGGACGGTCAGGTGCCGTAACCACAGCAGCAATTTCATGAGAGCTATCTACAATACGGTTTAAGACTGTCGTAGCAAAAGCTGGAGTTCCCATAAATACGATACGAAGCTTTTTAGACATATATACTTATACAATTTTATTTTTCCAGCCAGAATTTCTTAAATACAGGACAGACATTATTCCAATGGTGCCGAAATATATATATTCAACAGTCCAAATCCAAAAGATTTCAAAATTTAGGACTTGGATAAAAAGATAGCAGGCAGACAAATACAGTAGTATTGTTGTAATTTCTATAATTAGGGAATAGATTGTGTTACCGCTGCCAAGAATCGTTTGATAATAAACAGATATAATTCCATATAAGATAATTGAAACTGATATTAAGCGGAGAATCTGCGCGCTCATATCAATATAAGCATCTTCTGGATTGATGATTCCGATAAGTGCTTCGGGGTATAAAATTGCCCCATGAAAAAAGAAGATGAGAAAACCTGTTGTCAAGAGCTGAATCCTTTTTTGAATGATTGGTATTTTACTTTCTTTTTGCCCTCCCATATACTGTGATATATACGTTTTGGTAGTGCCTGCAAACCCCCATACTGGAACGAAAGCGAGAAAATAAATGGAACGAATGTTTTGAGATACTGTTAGCTCAAATAACCCCCTTTGCTCAAGCATGATAAAAAAGATGGTCCATGTACCTAAGGCAAGACTTCCTTGAAGCATTATAGGACTGGAAATTTTTAGAAGATTAACCAAGGATTTTAATTTGAAAAATCTCAATCGAGTAAGAACGTGTTCCTTATCAAGAACGAAAAAGCACAACAATGTTAGCATTCCTAATAAATCTGAGCATGTACTTGCTAGTGCCGCCCCTTTGACTCCCATTTCTGGAAAACCGAAATGACCAAAAATTAGACTGTAATCCAATAAAATATTTAGAGATGCCGTAAAAACTGCAGCTATGAGAACTGGAAATGTTTTTCCTTTTGCTAGAAAATATGCTTGCATCATAAGAAAAAGGCATGCAGGAAAGATGGCCATAGACCTTATCCCAATATAATCACCTTGAAGGGTCGCAATGTTCTGATTCAAAGAATAAGTTGTGATCCAGTCTGGTATCAAAAAAAACATAAAAAGGAATAATAGGCCAGAAAACATAAGCTGAAAGAAAAGTCCAGCACTAAAAACCCGGCTAAGCATATCGTGTTTATTCTCTCCAATTCTTCTAGCCATAATAATTTGGGCACCATCTCCAACCCCTACAATGAGCATGTAAAAGGTGATGTATATTAGCCCTGCATTACCAACAGCATCAAAGGCTATTGTTGAATATCGGCTGATGAATGAGGCATCAGTTATTAAAACTACCGACTGTATAAAACCAGAAAACATCATAGGTAAGGCTACCTTAAGGATAGTTGAATATTTGTAGTCTAGGCTCATAAATCAGATGGCAAAAATAAGAGAATTCTTTTCTTTTAGCGATAGCTTTGAGAAGTCTCTACATAATGACATTTATATTAGAAAAGTTCCTGAAGTTGTTTATTCTTAATTATTTTTGTTCAAAACAGACTTATTATGGCAAGTAAAAGAATTTTTAAAAAGCACTTAAACGAAATGGTATATGATATTGTAGAGGAGTGTTTTTATTTACAGTTGACAGACGAATCCAAAATAAAAAAGACTGATAAGCTCATTGATGAAGCAGCAATATTTCAGGATGATATATTAAGTAGAATCTATAAGAGTAAATCAAAAAAGGAATTTTCCGAAATATCCACTCATGTCAATGAAAAGGCCAAGTACTTTGTCGAAAAGCTAAATGAACTCAATAAGTAGCATGGGACAATTATTTCAGCATAAAAAAACCATTGCTGGAATTCTTGGATTTATTGCTTTTGTAATTATTTCATGTTGGGATCAAAACGCATTGCAAAACAGAGCTGTTGCAATGGCTCTTTTAATGGTTGTTTTTTGGATCTTCGAGGTAGTTCCTATATACGTTACAGCGCTCATTCCTCTTGTTTTGTGTACTCCTTTAGGTCTATTGGACCCATCGGAATTGGCATTGGCCTATGGGAATAATAATGTTTATTTATTTTTAGGAGGCTTTATTTTGGCACTCGCGCTAGAAAAGTGGGGTGTACATCATCAAATTGCATCTAGAATCTTATCCATTATGGGGTCTACAAAATCAAATATCTTAATAGGTTTTGGATTAAGCTCCTATTTACTGAGTATGTGGATTTCGAATACGGCAACAACCTTAATGATGCTGCCTATGGCGCTTTCTATCATTCAGACCCAAAAGGATTCGGAATATTCAAATCGTTTTTCATTATTATTAATGCTGACGGTGGCCTATGCAGCAAGCATTGGAGGGATGGCTACATTAGTAGGTTCACCTCCCAACACCCAAATGGCAGGAACCTTGTCAAATACATTTGGTATTGAAATTAGTTTTTGGGAATGGATGCGAATCGGTCTTCCAGTAAGCCTTATTGTTTTCATGATATTAAATATTTTTTTTCAAATTATTCTTGGCTCACAAAGGAAAGAAAAGGTTTTAATTAACATCCATCAAACCAAATGGACTGCCCCTCAAAAAAGGGTATTGATTACATTTGCTTTGGTTATTTTTCTTTGGGTAACAAGGGGTTTAATAGTAGACTATACAGGTATATCTTTTAAGGACTCAAGTGTAGCTATTTTTGGGGGTATTGTTTTGTTTCTGATTCCAGCTAAACAAAAATCTGAAAAGCTACTTCAATGGAAGGATACGATTAAAATCCCTTGGGGTATTCTAGTATTATTTGGGGGAGGTATTGCTCTCGCTTCTTCTTTGGAAAAAAGCCATGTATTAGAGCTTATCTTTCAAAGTGCAAGTAGTCTTTCGTCGTGGGAATACATTTACCTTCTGCTTTTGATTATATCCATTTCCATCTTTGCGACTGAGCTAATGTCTAACCTGGCCTTAGTTTCTGTTTTAGTACCGATTATTGCCATGCTTTCGGTTGGAATGGGATTGTCTGTGCTTGCTTTGTGTTTGCCATTGACTTTAGCAGCGAGTTGTGCCTTTATGATGCCGATTAGTACTCCGCCGAATGCAATTGTTTTTTCTTCGGGGAAAGTAAGCATCAAGCAAATGGCAGCCTATGGGTTCTTTATGAATGTATTCTCCGTTCTGATTATACTGCTTTACAGCTATTTCTTTATGTAAGAGCAAAAAAAAAGCGCCTCAAGGCGCTTTTCTAAAGTGTATTTCAAAGATTAGTTTTTATCTTTTGCACAACAAGATTTCTTTGCACTACTTGAAGCACAAGATTTTGACTTGGCTGCACAACAACCTTTCTTTTTCTTTTTTCTTTTTTTCTTTTTCTTTTTATCGTCGTCTTTAAGTTCGATTGCAGTGTCATTAACTGCTGCATAGGCATTTACTGCATAAGAACCAGTAAATAAGAATAGGGCCAGTATTAAATATAGTTTTTTCATGGTTAAATAATTTTGGTAAATATAACGAAATCAATTTAGGCTTCCAATTTTTGTCAATTTAGACATAACCTTATCGCCAATATTCACATTCACATTACTGTCAAGTGGGAGAAACAAATCAACCCGAGATCCAAACTTAATAAAGCCAAGATCTTCTCCTTTTATTACAGAAGCCCCTTGCTCGCCATAATAACAAATTCGTCGCGCAACTGCTCCCGCTATTTGCCTGATTAATATTTCTTGTCCTGAGTCATCCTTTACTACCATTGAAGTACGCTCATTTTCGGTACTACTTTTTGGATGCCAAGCAACCAAAAATTTTCCTGGATGGTATTTTTGATATACCAGTTTACCGGAGATAGGATAATAATTGGCATGAACATTTAAAGGGGACATAAAAATCGAAACCTGAATTCTGCGGTCATTGAAGTATTCCGTTTCTTCTGTTTCTTCAATTACCACTACTTTACCATCTGCAGGACATACAATTTCATTCTTGTCGTATATTTTATTACGTTTCGGTATTCTAAAAAATTGAATCACTAAAATTAAAAATATCAAGCTTAGAGTGCTTATTCCGTAGAAAAGGAATAAGTTGCAATCCAAGAGAAAAATCGTATTTATTGTCATTACAATAGAGGCAATTATTATGGTACTTAAAATAATTTTTATTCCTTCCTTGTGAATGGTCATATTCTTGTTATTGATTATATAAAAGTATAAATGACATGCCAAATATAGAAAAATGGAATGGCAAAAAACATAGCGTCAAAGCGATCTAAGATTCCGCCATGACCTGGCATTATGTTTCCAGTATCCTTAACATTGTTTTTTCTTTTTAATGCAGATTCAAATAAATCACCAATAACTGCCGCAGGTGATACTAGAATTGCAGCGATAATCCAGAAATAATTTCCCTGAAAAAGATATGAGTCAATTATAAACCCTACTAAAACTGTAAATAAAAAGCCACCTATAGACCCCTCCCAAGTTTTGTTTGGGGATATACTCACGATCAGCTTATGCTTCCCAAATAAGTTCCCACATATGTAAGCAAAAGTATCATTGGTCCATACCAATAGAAAAATGCCAAGGAGAATAGGAAATGCTCCTTGATCTTGCCAATGAAGAATGGCTCCCATATAAAGTGGAATGACAATATAAATGAGTCCGGATAATAAAAACAGGGTATTAGATAAAAGTTCTTTTCTTTTGTACACCAACTGAATGACACCAAATAGAAGAATAGTTATAGTAAGGTGCAATATAGAATGAGTTATACCTACGAGGCCTGTTTCATTTTCATATACGAGAGGCTCCATCATGAGGATAAAACACAATACACCAAAAATACTACTTAAAATTGCGGGGTAGTTGAATCGTTTTTGTGAAGAAAATAAAAGGTGATATTCATATAATCCGATTGCAGATAAAAGGCCAAATAATGCCAGCATAATATTTTCATCTGTCAAAAGACAAAAAACAACAAGTGAAACAAAAATAATCCCACTTATACTACGCGTCAGGAGTGTTTTCATGATTTTCTAAAAGGTCAAGGGCCTTCTGTTTGTCATCTTCAGAAACATAAATTTCGAACTTACCAAAGGCATTATACATGGAATCCATTGTACTGTTTATTTGAAAAGGAATCTCATTCATGGACAGAATAGACTGACATAACTGAAAATAAATACGATCCGTTGTATTAACCAATAGATATTTATTCATCTTCACTTTCTTTTTTTTCTTCAGCTTCCTTTTCTTTAAATTCGGGAGGAGTTTTCAAATCGGGCTTTTTTGTAGCTTCTTCTACTTCCTCATTAGGCTCTGAATTCGTTTTTTCTTCAATTGGGTTGACCTTTTTTTCTTCAGTTTCTTTTAAATCATCTTCTGTTTTGTCCCAAATCCGTTTCCCAAATATGGCTTCTAAATCTTCTTTAAATATTACCTCAGAAGTAAGCAGTTTTTCCGCAAGTTCTGATAGCTTCTCTTTGTTTTCTCCAAGCAACTTTAAGGCCCTTTGGTATTGAAGCTCTATCATTTTACTTACCTCTTCATCAATGATTCTCGCTCGATCGTCCGAATATGGTTTGGTAAACATATCCTGTCCTCTTGAATCGAAATAGGAAATGTTTCCAATTTTTTCGTTGAGTCCATAGATTGAAACCATAGCATATGCCTGCTTTGTAACTTTTTCTAGATCACTCAATGCTCCAGTACTTATTTTACCAAAGATAAGTTGCTCCGCGGCTCTACCTCCTAATGCTGAGCACATTTCATCTAGAATTTGTTCAGTGGTAGTAATACTTCTCTCTTCTGGTAAATACCAAGCAGCTCCTAATGATTGTCCTCTAGGAACGATTGTTACTTTTACAAGTGGATGGGCATGTTCAAGAAGCCAAGAGATTGTGGCATGTCCTGCTTCGTGAAAAGCAATGGCTTTTTTCTCGCTAGGGGTGATGATTTTATTCTTTTTCTCTAATCCTCCAATGATACGATCGACAGCATCTAAGAAATCTTGTTTCTCAACTTTTTTCTTATCATTTCTTGCTGCAATTAAAGCTGCTTCATTACAAAGGTTAGCAATATCTGCTCCAGAGAATCCTGGTGTTTGTTTGGCTAAAAAGCTTACATCTAAATTCTTTTCAAGCTTTAAAGGTTTGAGGTGAACTTCAAATATTTCTTGACGTTCATTTAGGTCTGGCATGTCGACATAAATTTGACGATCGAATCGTCCTGCTCTCATCAATGCTCCATCTAAAACATCAGCTCTGTTCGTAGCTGCCAAGATGATAACACCCGAATTTGTCCCAAAACCGTCCATTTCTGTAAGTAATTGGTTCAGAGTATTTTCTCTCTCGTCGTTGGAATTAAAACCATTATTTTTGCCACGAGCTCTACCAATGGCATCTATTTCATCAATAAATATAATGGCAGGTGCTTTCTCTTTGGCCTGTTTAAATAGATCTCTTACTCTTGAAGCACCAACACCTACAAACATCTCGACAAAATCAGATCCAGATAAAGAAAAGAAAGGGACCTTGGCTTCACCTGCAACTGCTTTGGCCAACAAGGTCTTTCCTGTTCCTGGAGGTCCAACAAGTAATGCTCCTTTGGGGATTTTAGCACCTAGCTCTGTATATTTTGATGGGTTTTTTAAGAATTCGACAATTTCAACAATTTCTTCTTTAGCGCCCTCTAATCCAGCGACGTCGGAAAAGGTAACGTTCGTTGTTTTACCATTCTCATATACCTTAGCTTTTGATTTTCCTATATTGAAAATTTGACCACTTCCTCCTCCAGCTCCACCAGACATTCTTCTCATTACAAAAATCCAAATAGCAATGATGATGACAAAAGGAAGTAAATAGCTGAGAATAATTCCAAAGTAGTCCGTTCGTTTGTCGTATTTTACTTTTATTTTTTGCTCTTTCAGATTCTCTGCAAGTAATGTAGGGTCTAGATTTTCGATGAAAAATAGAATTTTTGTTTTATCTTTTTCTTCAGAGGCACTTATGGCCTTTTTCATTTCCGAAAACTGCTCGTCTTTTGATTTTAGTACAGAATCAACACCTGTTTTATTCAAATTAAATTCGGCTGTTGGTGAATTCTCTCTATTGATAATGGTCACCTGATCAACTCCTCTGATGGTTGTGTCCGCAATCGTCAACAATTGTGTAGTTTCAACATTTGTTTTTTCCCCCTGTCCCATGTACAATTGAAATGCGATTAAGCCAACGCCTAGTAGCGCGTACACCCAGTAGATTGAGAAATTATTTTTTTTCTTTGCCATTGTTTACTTTTTAAGAAAGGATATTTGTTCTATTTGCATCCGACCAAAGTTCTTCAATATCGTAAAAACCTCTTGCTTCTTTGTAAAAAACATGACCTACGACATTGATGTAGTCTAACAAAATCCAATCACTATTTGTTTTACCTTCGATATGCCATGGTTTTTCTTTAACAGATTTCTTCACATACCTTGTTACGGCATTAGATATTCCATCAACATGAGTTGTTGAATCACCTGAGCATAACACAAAATAATCACAAACTGCACTTTCAAGGTGTCTGAGATCTAATACTACGATATCATTCGCCTTATTCTCTTTCATTCCTTCTACTATTGCTTCACAAAGCTCTGTAGATTCAGAATTTGTTTTTTTATCAATCATAAATTACGATAATACAAAGCTAACTGATTAATTTTAATTTTGAAACGAAATTCAATGAAGCATTCTAGTTCAAAAATCGGTTCTCAAAAATTTATCGTGTCAGATGTTGACTCTACCAACAATTTTGCTGCCAAACTCATAATTGATGGTATTGGCGGTCATGGTTCGGTAATTATGGCAGAAAACCAGTCCAATGGCAGAGGTCAGCAAGGTTCATTATGGCAGTCTGAACCAAATTTAAATTTGCTATGTTCAATTGTTTTATCATCAAAAGAGCTAAGTAAAATAAATCCGATACGGATTAATTGGTATGTTTCAATATGTATTATTGAATTCTTAAAACGAAAAGATATTAACGCTCAAATCAAATGGCCAAATGATATTTTAATTCAAGAGAACAAAATTTCGGGAATATTAATAGAAAACAAGTTTGTTGGTTCAAGTATGAAAAATTCAATTATTGGAGTGGGGATTAATGTCAATCAATCAGCTTTTGGTGGTCTATCAGCGACGAGTATGAAATTAGAGACCAATATCGATTATTCTATAACTGATTTATTAGATGAGTTTATTTTTTCTTTAAATCAAAATGAACAACTCATTTTTCGGGAACAAGATGACCAGCTGAAAAAACGATACTTGAGTTCATTATTTGGCATGGGTGAGGAGCGTAGCTTTTCTGATGTATCTGGCCGTTTTAATGGAAAGATTATTGGTGTGGATGAGGGAGGAAGGCTTATTATAGAATCCAATGGTCAGGTGTGCTACTTTCAAAACAAAGAGGTGAAATTTTTATAAAAACTGTTTGCTTAGCTTGTGTGACATGTAATTGAAAAGGTTTAATAAGGGCTTTTCAACCATCATTTTCAGAAAAGCATTCACTTCTCCATCAAATTCAATGTATCCTTCGGTTAATTCATCTTCAATTCGATTCAAATATATGGTCAGTTTAAATGGGAATGGCGATTTTTCACCTGATTTTAAAAAAATTCTACCGTCCTCTTTTCCATCTTGAATCAAAGAGATGGTGATGCCACCTTGAACTTTAAATGAGCAATAGTCTTTATCAGATTGAAAGTTTGAAACTTTGTCATTAGGAAGTAATTTTTCGATATTATTTGAATCTAATAGAAATTCTTCAATGTTTTGAATATTTGAAGCTACGTTTATTTTATCTCCTGTAAGTATCATAGTTATTTTAGCCAGTTTTCGGGGTTCATTCGCCATTCGCGAAGAAGCGTTAGTTGTTTTTTCTCAATATAATTTGAATCTAATGCCTCTTCTAAAAGTGTGGTGTAGTCAGTTAAAGTCGTATATGCGCATTCTGATGTGTTAAAATTGCCTTCAGCTGTTTCAAAGCCATAAGTAAATATGGCCGTTAGACCTTTAACTTTAATGCCTGCTTCTCTGAGAGATTCGACTGCTTTTAAGCTGCTTCCTCCTGTAGAAATCAAATCTTCAATAACAACAGCCTCTTGTCCAGACTCATAAGCCCCTTCAATCAAATTTTGTCTTCCATGACCTTTAGCAGCGCTTCTGACGTAAACAAATGGCAGTCCAAGCTCTTGCGCGACAAGAACGCCTAGGGCAATAGCACCAGTAGCTACTCCCACTATAATATCTGGTTTACCAAAGTTTTCAAGGATTGCTTCAGACATCATTTGCCGAATGTGGGTGCGTACAGTAGGGTGGGATAATGTAATGCGATTGTCACAATAGATGGGTGATTTTATACCCGATGCCCATGTGAATGGATCATTTGGCTGCAATTTAACAGCTTTCACCTGCAACAATAGTTCAGCAATTTTTAAGGCCCTATCTTTGTCATTAATCATGTGGCAAAAGTATAAAGTTTTTAGTGATAAATCTTTGATTCATATCAATGAATCTGCAAAAAATAATATTCCCATAAGAGATGTTGATCGTGTAAAGAGCTTTAAACACTTTGAGGAATTGACGATAAAAGGGCAAATCCAATTTGTCTCGTCCGATCCAGAAAAGATTTTTAAGAATTTGTTTCAGGATTTCGATGAAATTACGGCAGCAGGAGGATTAGTCATCAATTCGGCCAGAATACTTCTTATCAAAAGATTTGGTTTTTGGGACCTCCCTAAGGGCAAACTGGAAAAAGGAGAGGAGCCAAGTTCTTGTGCATTAAGAGAAGTTCAGGAGGAATGTGGATTAAGCAATGAGTTGAAAATCGTAAAAGAGATGAGTCCAAGCTATCATGTATATGAGCACGAGAATAATAGCATTTTAAAAAAGACCATTTGGTTTCAGATGGCAAGCTCTTTTTCGGAAAAGCTGATTCCTCAATTGGAAGAAGACATTGTTGAATGCCGATGGGTTCCTATCGGAGAAATTGACAATTATTTAGGTTCAACCTATCCATTAATTGGTGCTTTATTGAATGATTTTATTGGTGATAAATAAAGGTTATTGGCCTTTTATTCTTCAAGGTTTTTATACCTTTGTTGGTAAAAATATTTAATGAGTATTGCGAAAACATACGATCCTAAAATTGCTGAAGACAAATGGTATAAGCATTGGCAGGATAAAGGTTATTTTAGTTCTTCACCTGATGATAGAGAACCTTTTACCATTGTGATTCCACCACCCAATGTTACAGGGGTGCTTCACATGGGACACATGTTAAATAATACCATACAAGACGTTCTTATGAGAAGAGCCCGAATGCAAGGTAAAAATGCGTGCTGGGTTCCTGGAACGGATCATGCTTCTATTGCTACTGAGGCTAAAGTTGTTCAGAAATTGAGGAGTGAAGGTTTAAAAAAATCTGATTTATCACGAGCTGAATTTCTTGATCATGCCTTCGAGTGGAAGGAAAAGCATGGAGGTATTATTCTAGAGCAGCTTAAAAAACTAGGGGCCTCATGTGATTGGGATAGAACTCATTTTACTATGGATGAGGAGTACTCAAAATCAGTAAAATCCGTATTTATTGACCTTTATAACAAAGGTAAGATATATAGAGGTGTTCGGATGGTCAATTGGGATCCTGAGGCATTAACTGCCGTTTCAGATGAAGAAGTGTTGCATAAGGAAGTTAATTCAAAACTTTTTTATATACGATATAAGGTCGTAGATTCTGATGATCAATGGTTGACTATTGCGACAACTAGACCGGAAACCATTTTCGGAGATACAGCCATTTGTGTAAACCCGAAAGACGAAAGATACAAGCAGCTTTATGGTAAAGAAATAATTGTTCCTATTAGCAATAGAAAGATTCCTGTTATTTGTGATGAATATGTTGATCTTGAATTTGGAACAGGTTGTCTTAAGGTAACTCCTGCCCATGACATTAATGATTATGATATAGGTGTCAAGCATAATCTTGAAAGCCTTAATGTTTTTAATGATAATGGGACTTTAAACAACCTTGGTCTGCATTATGAGGGCCAGGATCGATTTGAGGTAAGAAAGAATATCGAAAATGAGCTGAATGAAAAAGGGTACTTGGTCAAAGTTGAAGACCATCAAAATAAGGTAGGTTTTTCTGAAAGAACAAATGCCATTATTGAACCGAAATTATCATTACAATGGTTCGTAAATATGCAGGATTTATCTAAACCTGCATTAGAAAATGTACTAAATGGAAAGATAAAATTCCATCCTGATAAGTTTAAAAACACCTATCGTCATTGGATGGAAAACATTAAAGATTGGTGTATTTCCAGGCAACTTTGGTGGGGACATCGTATCCCTGCATATTATTATGGGAAAGGAGCTAATGATTTCGTTGTTGCAGACAATGCTGATTTAGCATTAGAGCTTGCTCTGAAGAAGTCGAAAAGAGAGTTGACTGAGGCGGATTTGTGGCAGGATGAGGATGTATTAGACACTTGGTTTTCAAGCTGGCTTTGGCCTATTTCTGTATTTAATGGACTCACGAAGCCTGGAAATGAAGAAATTAAATATTATTATCCTACAAATGATTTGGTAACTGCTCCTGAAATTATGTTTTTCTGGGTGGCAAGAATGATTATTGCCGGTTATGAATATTTGGATGAGTTGCCATTCAAAAATGTATATTTTACTGGAATAGTACGAGATAAGCTTGGACGCAAAATGTCGAAGTCATTGGGCAATTCACCTGACCCGATTGACCTCATTCATAAATTCGGTGCAGATGGAGTGCGCGTTGGCATATTGATCAGCTCACCTGCTGGCAATGACTTGCCGTTTGATACGTCTCAATGTGAACAAGGTAGAAATTTTGCCAATAAAATATGGAATGCTTTTAGATTGGTTTCTAATTGGGACGTCAGAGATATGGAACAACCAGAGTCATCTATTGTAGCTATTCGATGGTTTGAAAATAAGCTTCAAAAAACCTTGGAAGAAATAAATCAAATGTATGAACAGTATCGTATTTCAGAAGCTTTAATGGCTACCTATAAATTGGTTTGGGATGATTTCTGTTCTTGGTATCTTGAGATTGTAAAGCCTGGTTACAAGCAACCAATTGATCAAAAGACTTTAAGGCAAAGCGAGGCTTTTTTTGATACGATTTTAAAACTCTTACATCCCTTTATGCCTTTTGTGAGCGAGGAATTATGGCATTTAATCTCAAAAAAAGACGGTGACCTTATGATATCATCTTGGCCTGAATTTAAGGGGTATGATGAGAAGGAGTTGAAGGATTTTGAGCTTTCTAGCGAGGTAATTTCTAGTGTTCGGAACGTTCGAAAAGAACAAAATATTGCTTCCAAAGTTAAGCTAGAACTCTTTTATTCGAATGAATTTGCGCGAAATGAGTCACATGATGCTATGATTCAAAAAATGGCAAATTTGTCTTTGTTTGAAACCACTGAAAAGAAGATTAATAATTCAAATGGATTCATTGTTTCGGGTGTTGAATTTTTTGTTCCTTTTGGTGATTCGATTGATGTTGAAGCAGAAAGACAAAAGATCGAGCAAGAACTTGATTATTCGCGTGGATTTTTAACTAGTGTTCAGAAGAAGCTTTCAAATGAACGATTTGTAAGCTCTGCCCCAAAGAATGTAGTTGACATGGAGCGTAAGAAAGAATCAGATGCCCTTACAAAAATCACTTTGCTAGAAGAAAAGCTAAACACCCTAGTCTAAATAAATTTAAAGTCTACTCTTCTGTTCCTGCTTTTACCCTCTGCCGTTGAATTCGATTGAGCTGGAGAGGTTTCTCCTTTAAAATCAATAACAATCCGATCTCTTCTTAAGCCTCTTGAGGTAAAAAACTTTATAATGGATTCTGCTCTTCTTTTTGATAATGCTTTGTTGTAAGAGTTTGTACCGTCAGAATCAGTATGTCCGATGACCAAAATACGTAAGTCAGAATGGCTGAGGACAATCTTTTTGATATCCTTTAATTGTTTATGATACTCTTCTTTAATGTTGGATTTGTCATAATCGAAATAAATAGGTTCGAAGCTAAAGTTTTTAAGCTCCTCTAATCTTTTAATAGGAGATGATAAACCATTATTGTAATCCCAAATAATGGAGCTTACCCAGTTTTTATTTTTTGAAGGCTTTAGCTTAGGACTAAAATCAAATTTGGACTTAAAAAGTATAATTTTTTTACTTGAGGCTGAATCGTTTTTATATCCTTCAAGATAACCGCGATCCAAATTATATGTAAAGAAATATTGATCTAAATTTGGATTCTTTTGTTTTTTCACGGAGTGAATAATACGCTCTTCATTAATGTTGAACACGATATGTTTTTTCGTACCCTTAATATCAATTATCTTAACGTCTTTATGGTTTTTTTCAACTCTCATTTTCCCTTCTAATAGCCCATTAATAATGATGAAGTCTAAAAAATATATTTCATCTGACTTATTGCTCGTTGAATCTGAAATTTCAAATCCCTTCCAGGTCCCTGAATATTTAACCTGAGCACTTATTTTTTGATTGCAAAAAAAGGATAAAATCAAAAGGGAAAGAAATAAATAACTGTTTTGCCTCATTTCATTTAATTATATCGATTAATAACAAAAAATGTTCCATAATTAAAACAAAATAGTGATATTTATGTTACATCTGCATGAACAAATTAACTTCTCTTTTTCCGATTTTTTTGCTCTCTCTCTTTTGGGTTCAAGAATCACACATCCAGATAAATAAGAACTTTAAAAATAAAAAAATGTCAATTCACGAGTTTAAGGTTGAAAACATTAATGGTGATGAGTTTGATTTCTCTAGCTTGAAAGGAAAGAAAATAATGGTGGTAAACACAGCCTCTAAATGCGGTTTAACCCCTCAATACGAGCAGCTAGAGGCTCTTTATCAGAAATTTAAAGATCAAAATTTTGTAATCATTGGTTTTCCATCAAATGACTTTATGGGACAAGAGCCAGGGTCTAATGAAGAGATTATGGCTTTTTGTAAAAAGAATTATGGAGTAACCTTTCCCCTCATGACAAAGGTAAAAGTTAAAGGAAAGGATAAATGTGACATTTATTCCTTTTTGACATCCAAAACTAAAAATGGCTTGGAGGATAATAAAGTGCAATGGAATTTTCAAAAGTATCTTTTGGATGAAGAAGGATATTTAGTGAAAGTTATTTCCCCTAGAATGACTCCTGACGATCCTCAAATAGCTGCTTGGATCGAGGGAAAATAATATCGTTGAAACCTTGTTAATAAGTCAGTGTTTTTTAAGCCAGAAAAACATTGAAAACACTTGATATTTCGTTATTTTTGTATATGTCCTGAGACATCAGGATTTAATATAGATTTTAAAGAAATGGAAGAGCAAAAAAAAGACAATTATTCAGCAGATAACATACAGGTACTCGAGGGTCTCGAGGCGGTAAGAAAAAGACCTGCAATGTACATAGGTGATGTGGGAACAAAAGGCCTCCATCATTTGGTGTATGAAGTAGTTGACAACTCCATCGATGAGGCGTTGGCAGGTTATTGTTCGGAAATTTCTGTTTTTATTAATGAAAACAATTCTATAACTGTCATTGATAATGGTAGAGGAATTCCAACTGCCATGCACAGTAAGGAAAATAAATCTGCTCTAGAAGTTGTAATGACGGTACTTCATGCTGGAGGTAAGTTTGATAAAGATACGTACAAGGTCTCGGGTGGTTTACACGGTGTAGGTGTGTCTTGTGTTAATGCACTTTCTGAGCATTTAACCGCTACTGTAAAACGTGATGGGCAATTATTTCGTCAGGAATATGAGATAGGAAAACCGATGTATGATGTGAAAGTGATCGGAAAATCATCTGAAACGGGTACGGAAGTAACTTTTAAGCCGGATTTAAGCATTTTTGAAGTGAGTGAGTATAATTATGACACTTTGGCTGCTAGAATGCGAGAATTGGCATTTTTGAATAAAGGAATAAGAATAAACCTTACAGATAAAAGACATCAAGATGAAAACGGTAAAGATTTTTTCAATTCCTATTATTCAGAGGGAGGGCTTAAAGAATTTGCTCAATATCTAGATCGAAATCGTGAATCGCTCATTCCTGATGTGATTTATTTCGAAGGAGAACGTGATGGAGTACCTGTTGAAGTATCAATGACCTACAATACGTCATATACTGAAAACATTCAGGCATACGTTAATAATATTAATACCCATGAGGGAGGGACACATCTTTCTGGCTTCCGTAGAGGTTTGACTAATACTCTTAAGAAATACGCTAATGAGTCGGGAATGCTAGCTAAAGAAAAGGTTGAGATTGATGGTGATGATTTCCGAGAAGGATTAACCGCTGTATTGTCGGTTAAAGTTGCAGAACCTCAATTTGAAGGGCAAACGAAAACAAAATTAGGCAATAGAGAGGTTACCGCACCAGTTAGTCAGTCTGTTTCAGAGATGCTTTCTGCATATTTGGAGGAGCATCCAAATGCTGCAAAGATCATTGTTCAAAAGGTTATTTTGGCAGCAAAGGCAAGGCACGCAGCTAGAAAAGCACGTGAAATGGTTCAGAGAAAAAGTGTTTTGACTGGTAGTGGTCTTCCGGGAAAACTTGCTGATTGTTCGGAAAAAGATCCTGCTGCCTGTGAAATATATTTTGTTGAGGGAGATTCTGCAGGTGGTACAGCGAAACAAGGTCGAGATCGTCACTTTCAGGCTATTATGCCTTTAAGAGGTAAAATACTGAATGTTGAAAAAGCTATGCAGCATAAGATTTTTGAAAATGAAGAAATTAAAAATATATACACTGCATTGGGAGTTCGAATCGGTACAGAAGAAGATTCAAAAGCTTTAAATCTTGAAAAGCTTAGGTATCACAAAGTAATTATAATGTGTGATGCGGATGTCGATGGTTCTCACATAGAAACGCTTATACTTACGTTTTTATTCAGATATATGAAAGAGCTCATTGAGAATGGTTATGTCTACATTGCTACGCCTCCATTATATCAAGTAAAGAAAGGAGCAAAATCATCTTATGCTTGGAATGACGATCAAAGAGATCGACTGATTCAAGATCTTAAAGGAAGTGGTTCGGAATCTTCAGTGAATGTTCAACGATACAAAGGTTTAGGAGAGATGAATGCTACACAGCTATGGGAAACAACCATGAATCCTGAAAGCAGAACTCTTAGACAAGTAACTATTGACAATGCAGCGGAGTGTGATCAGATTTTCTCAATGCTTATGGGTGATGATGTACCGCCTAGAAGAGATTTTATAGAACGGAACGCGAAATATGCTAAAATAGACATATAGTGCTGTCTAAGGTATATTACCTTCTTGCTTTTTTCTTTATAAGTATTTCCTGTATTATTGCCAATAATTCAGGAAAACAGCTTTCAATATTTCATAGTAATCGAGTGAATCAAGAGCTTTGTTTTGATTCTTTATATCTTCCTGAGATTGATTCTTCTGAAATTTTAATTTGTCATTATGCATATAATCTAGTTTATGATGAGTCTCATGAACAGGCTAAATGGGTTTTTTATAAGTTAGATAAAAGCAAACTTGACGGACCAATTTCTAGAACAGATAATTTTAAAATAGACCCATTAATAGTTTCCGGTTCTGCTCATCATGAAGATTATAGGGGCTCAGGCTTTGATCGAGGCCATTTGGCTCCTGCAGGAGACATGACTTGGTCGCTAAAAGCAATGGAGGAATCATTTTACTATAGTAATATGAGTCCTCAAAAGCCATCATTTAATAGGGGTATATGGAGAAAGCTTGAGGCGAAGACTAGAAAATGGGTAGCTGATTTTGATAGTATTTATGTGACAACAGGGCCTATATTTGATGAGAACATGGTTTCAATAGGAAAAGGGGTTTCTGTCCCAAATTTCTTTTATAAAGCTCTCATAGGCTTTCGTGATTCTACATCCTTGGGTTTAGCTTTTGTTTTACCAAATGAAGGAAGTAAAGATAATCTTAAGGACTATGTTATTTCCATAGATTCGTTAGAACGGTTAACGGATATTGATTTCCATTCAAAACTAGATATTAGTGTCCAGAATCAAGTAGAAAAAACAGTTTGTATAACCTGCTGGAAATGGCAATAGATAAATTTGTATTAGTGTAGCTGAAAATTAATGGGTAGTCGGCATCTCGCTCTCACCGCGCGCCCGGCACTTTCACCAGGAACCCACTTAGGCATTTTTCTTACAACTCTTTTCGCTTCACGATCTAAATCAATGCTAATCCCTCTTTCAACTTTTACATTTGAGATAGAGCCATCTTTTTCTACAACGAAAGATAGGAATACTCGACCTTGCTCATTCATTTCAATGGATGTTTGAGGATATTTCACATTATCGTTAATCCATTTCATCATCTCTGCAGGTCCTCCAGGAAAACCAGCTTCAACGTCTGGAAATTCAACAATGGGGGCCGCAACGGGTTCTACTTTTTGCTCAATCGGTGGAGGAGGAGCAGGAGGAGTTACATCCGGTGGAGGAGGAGTTTCCTCATTTTCTTTTATGACAACCTCTTCAGGTACCTCAGGGGTAATTTGAATTTGAGGTGGCTCTTCTGGTGGAGGCGGTGGTGGTTCATCAGCATCTTGTTGAAAGGTCTTATTTGAATCTTTGTCTGCATGCTTTTTATCTTCTTCACCCAAATTCACTTGACCAAAAGTAAATGCAGCAAGTGCTAGGGCAGCAACATAATTTAGCCCCATTAATGTAATGCTTGACTTTATTTTGTCACCATCAACTTCCGAACTTTTCTTTTCTTCCATGCTATAAATTTATTAAAAACATCACAATAAACATGCCACTACATCATATTAAATTAGAATAAGCTTCTGAACTTAACAAATTTTCTATTTCTGCCGGGTCTTTTATTTCGATTTTAATCATCCATCCGTCACCGTATGGATCTGAGTTTACAAGCTCTGGAGATGATTCAATATTTTCATTAATTTCAATAACGGTTCCTCCTAATGGCATGAATAAATCTGAAACGGTTTTAACCGCCTCAACAGAACCAAAAACTTCTTCCCCATCTAATTCTTCATCTAAAGTTTCAATTTCAACAAATACGATATCACCTAATTCGGATTGGGCGAAATCTGTCACTCCTACAGTAGCAACATTTCCTTCTATTTTAATCCATTCATGGTCTTTCGTGTATTTTAAATCTTCTGGAATTTTCATAAGTCATTATTATTTGAAAAACCAAATTTAATTAATTTGTTTTAGCTAAGATTAATATATGAAGAAACAATAATAATTTTTTAAGACTATTTTTGTGTTATGACTAGTGAACAACTAAAGGAGCTTAAAAAGCGTATTGCGGGTATTCATGATTTTCTGAAAATTGACCAAAAAAAAATGGAGCTAAAAGAACATGAGCTTAAAACTCATGATCCTGATTTTTGGAATGATCCTAAAAAAGCGGAATCTCACATGAAATTAATACGGGGAATTAAGTTTTGGGTCAATGGTTATGATGATATCAAAAGTAGCTATGATGACATGGAAGTTCTTCAAGATTTTGTAAAAGAAGGGATATCATCAGAGGAAGAATTGGATACGAATTACACCAAATTAGTTGAATCCGTTGAGGACTTGGAGTTGCGTAACATGCTTTCTCGTGAAGAGGATAAGCTAAATGCGGTTATTCAAGTTACTGCCGGAGCAGGGGGAACAGAATCGTGTGATTGGGCATCAATGTTAATGCGCATGTATATGATGTGGGCTGAAAAAAATGGATTAAAAGTAAAGGAATTAAATTTTCAGCCTGGAGATGTTGCTGGTGTAAAAACAGTTTCCTTAGAAATTCAAGGAGAATATTCATTTGGTTATTTGAAAGGTGAAAATGGTGTACACAGATTGGTAAGGATTTCACCTTTTGATTCAAATGCCAAGAGACATACCTCGTTTGCATCAGTTTATGTATACCCGTTGGTTGAGGATGCTATTGAAATAGAAATTAATCCTGCTGATATTAGCTGGGAAACATTTAGAGCTGGTGGAGCAGGAGGTCAAAATGTAAATAAAGTGGAAACTGCAGTTCGCTTACGGCATGCACCGTCTGGAATCATAATAGAGAATTCTGAATCGAGATCTCAATTAGCAAATAAAGAGAAAGCCATACAGCTTTTAAAATCGCAATTATACGAAATAGAATTGCGCTCAAGAATGGAGAAGCAAAATGAGATTGAATCTGAAAAGAAAAAGATTGAATGGGGGTCACAAATAAGGAATTATGTTTTACATCCTTATAAGCTGGTTAAAGACGTTCGAACAAATGTGGAAAGTACTGATACAGAGGGAGTTTTGAACGGTGATCTTGAAAAATTCATCAAAGCCTTTTTGATGGTATATGGTTCATAATCCTTGGTAATAAAAATAGTTGCTTTTTCAAGCAACTTAATTGTGCATTTTTCGTCTATTTTTTGTTGCAAGTAAAACAGAGTTATTTTAGTTTTGCTACAACCTTATTAAATACATTCAAGTAGTTATGACTTCATCCATTAATTTTCACAATATCAAAGGTGTTTTTCTCTTTGCAGTATGTTTGTACTTTTCGTATAATATTTCTGCGCAGCAGAATGTTAGTATTTCCGATAATCAAGCTGTGCCAGATCCTTCAAGTGTTCTTGATGTATCTTCAACCACAAAAGGACTCCTAATTCCAAGAATGACTTCAGTTCAAAGATTAGCAATAGTTAATCCTACTAATGCCTTAATGGTTTTTGATACGGATTCTTCATGTATATTATTTTATCAATCATCGGTAAGTGACTGGTATTCAATGTGCGATTATACACAAGGCCCAGTTGGTCCACAAGGTGATCCTGGGACATATGTAAATACAGCTTTGGTAGATAGTAACGGAGATTTAATAGTTACGTTGTCAGATGGTACAGTGATTAATGCGGGTTATGTTATTGGTGCCGCTGGCGCTCAAGGCGATCCAGGTATTCAAGGTCCAGCAGGAGCCGATGGCGCTGACGGAGCACAAGGTCCACAAGGCGATCCAGGTATTCAAGGCCCAGCAGGAGCTGATGGTGCTGACGGAGCACAAGGTCCACAGGGAGATCCAGGTATTCAAGGCCCAGCAGGAGCTGATGGTGCTGACGGAGTAGACGGAGCACAAGGTCCGCAAGGCGATCCAGGTATTCAAGGTCCAGCA
>Ga0206679_10000691_pt1 | contig 28381 bp, 31 predicted proteins | sample M110012015metaG_FD_155464 | JGI IMG/M metagenome (GOLD analysis project Ga0206679, IMG submission 155464) | Ammonia-oxidizing marine archaeal communities from Monterey Bay, California, United States - M1 100m 12015 | ecosystem: Environmental > Aquatic > Marine > Intertidal zone | place: USA... | reverse complement strand
CGATATGACTGACGGAACTTCGCTTAATTGAGGCATTTTGGTTTTCACAAGTGGGGTTTCAATTTCGACTTCTTGAGTTGGGAGTTCTCGAGTTACTTCATAAGCGAGCAAAAGGCTGATCTCATTCAGCAAGGTTCTAAAACTTTGACTCGTCGTATCTTTTCGGCGCATCTCCGTCAATTTGTGTTGAACAAGCGGATGTTCCACTACGTGTAGACCCATTAGTGCTTCTCTGTCCATATGGCAACAATAGGTCATACTCTTCACTTCTGCTTTAAGAAGCACATAGATTTAAAATTATTTCTATTGATCTCTTTCTATTATGGGTCTAGATTGCTCCGGTTACTTAGTTTCTTATTTCCTTTGGAGCATTATGAGCGGAAAACCTTTAACTATTTGGAAGACAGTAATTCCAGAAGATTGGATCGATTACAACTCTCACATGACGGAAGGATATTACGGCGTTGCCTTTGCTAATGCTTCCGATGAATTTCTTATTCACATAGGCTTCGATTCCAACTACAGAACTAGTCATGGAACATTTTATACAGTGGAGGCTCAAATAAGATTTCTCGAAGAACTGAAAGAAGGTTCGGCAATTCACACTGAAACGATCCTCGTTGGGTGTGATTCAAAAAGGATTCAACTTCATCATGCACTTTATGACAGTGACAACTTGACTCTCGCCGCTACGCAAGAAGCAATACTGCTTCACGTGACAATAAATGATGACGTCCCTAGCGTCTCTGAAATTTCGGAACCTCTAAAACAAAATCTATTAGAAGCTAAAAATCTGCACTCAGGAATTGACCGTCCACACTATTTGGGTAACGGGATAAGACAAATCAAGTGACAACTACTTCTTCTAAAACGCCAACTACCAAAACACTGCTTGGTATATGGGCTTTATTCTTGGCTTTTACTTTTGTCCAATTAGGTAACGGCATCCAAAGAGTCTTATTACCAATCAGAGGAGAAAGTGAAGGTTTTACTCCCTCAACTATGGGAATTGTCATGGCTTTCCATTTTGCCGGTTACTTAATAGGGGCGAAATTTGCGCCCATGAGTTTACGATCAGTTGGTCATATTAGAGTCTTTTCGGCCATGGCTTCTCTCGCCTCTGTTGGCGTGCTTATCAATTCCGCTTTTATAACCCCCTTTACATGGTGCGGAATTTATTTCATCGGAGGTATATGCAACGCAACTATTTTCGTAGTTCTCGAAAGCTGGTTGAACGACAGGGCAACTAATGAAAATCGCGGACAAATATTAGGTAGTTATATGGTGGTAAATCTTGCTGGTAGTGCGGGCGGTCAACTTCTCGCCAATTTAGGTGATACAGACGGATTTAAGATGTTCATTTTTTCTTCTGTTCTGCTTTCTCTAGCAATAGTCCCTATGACTCTTTCTGCTTCTTCCAATCCGCCAACTCCAACAAGTTCCTCGATGCCTTTTCGAGAACTCTACAAACTTGTCCCCTCGGCTGTACTCGGAACAGCTTTCGCATCTTTTGTACAAGCCGCTATGTCAAGTATGTGTATAGTTTTTGCTATAGAAGCTGGCATGTCTACGAGTAAAGCAACAATTTTTGTTGGAGCAGGTCTAACAGGAGCAATTATTCTTCAAATACCTCTCGGGCGCCTTTCAGATAAATTCCCGCGTCGAGTAGTCATTCTGTCATGTATTTTTATTTCAACTATTATCGCTGTGCTACAAGCACTACTACCTAATTCAAGCGACCTTCACATTATTTTGAACTTACTATTCGGAGCGTTCGTGTTTCCTTTGTATGGACTGTTTGCCGCTCTAGCGAATGACTTGGTACCTTCGAATAAACGTGTTTCTGCTTCATCTACACTGGTTCTAGCTAGTAGTGGAGGTGCAGTCGTATCGCCAATTGTTATTGGATTTCTATTAGGAAATTTTGGACCTTCTTCGTATTTTCTTGCTAATGCAAGCGTTCTTGCATTTATTGGTCTCTACATTTCTTACCGAACCCGTGTCAAAGAAGCGGTTCCTGTCGAAAAGCAATCGCCTTTTATTCCGTTGACAGCACGGTCTGGACAAATTGCACACTCTCTGGGGCGGTGGGTAAGAAATCCGCTCTCTGTATGGCCAAGAGGGAAATCCGATTCAGAATAACATCTATTTATTTAGCTGTTGAATTAGCGCTGTGAATCCAGGATCCGTTTCTAACTGATATTTAGAAACTGTTTGCCCAATCAATGTTCTTCTTCTGAGTAGATCATCTGAGTCGTAGATGAACTCATATTCTTTCATAACTGATATTTCTGCTGGACAGTAATCTATATTTTCACTTAATCTTTTACCCGTTGAAGGATCGTCAGCGATTAGTTCTATTACGTTAAAGGAACGCGATCCGTGACGTCTCCAAAGTTCTTTTGTTTCATCAGAATCAATACCAGTATTCTTCGCAGAGTGAAAAAAGATGGATCTTTCTGCATCAGATGGTTCGCCATACCAACGATTAGTGGGTTTTGATGTCTTGTATCCAAGATCTTCTAAAGAGTTAACGACTTCCTCGCCAACGTTTAAACAGTCTGAGAGTTTACCTCCTAAAACGGAGATCATTCGATACCTACGGTTTGTTTCAACTGCATGTTTTCTCGACAATTCGGTCCAATCATTGTCTTGATCAATTCCACCTTTTGGAATTACAAGTGGTCTAACTCCAACTCTTTCGGCTATCACGTCCTCTACCGTAAGTGGTTTAGAAAGCGTAAGTTTTCTATTAGCTTCTTTAAGCAAGAAATCTATGTCGTCACTGTCAACAGAAACTTCATGTTCTTTTACACGTTCATCAGTTGTTCCTATTACAGAGCATTCACCCATCGGTATGACATAAAAAAGCCGTTCTGTCTCATCAAAGAAAGCCAGTATTCGTCCGGAATCAGTGACTCGAGGGACTACCAAGTGGACACCTTTTGAAAAAACGAGCTGGCTTTCAGTTTTGGTATTAGTCATGTTGCAAATTTCTTTTACTGCCGGACCTGCAGTATTTACAAGCACATCAGAAGTTGTTTCAAACTCTTGATCTAATATTTCGTCTCTGACTTTTAAATTCCATCTTTTCTTGGAATATTCAGCTTCGAGGACGGTCAAATAGTTGCCGACTGTGGCACCTCTATTTTTAGCATCTGCAATCATTTGGATAACGAACCTTGAATCATTCTCGAGAATCAAATAGTCAGAATATTCAATTCCTCCGATTAAATTGTCGGCTCTTACAGAAGGCTCAAGTCTTTTAATAGTTCTCGGTGATCGGTAACGCGGTCTTTTAGTAGCAAATTGGCCAATACCCCAATATGCATTAGCCCCAAGAGAGGCGAACCAGGGGGCAAAAGGGGAAGAAGAATCAAGAGCTGCAAGAAACCTCTTCTCGACTAATCGTGACGGATAAGCGCGAGCTAGTCGGTTTCTTGAATGGCATAATTCCATTACAAGCTTCAATTCGTAGCTTTCCAAGTATTTGAATCCGCCCCACACCAAATTAGATGATTCCTGACTTACTCCTGAAGCAAAATCATTTTTCTCGAATAGTCCCACGTTGACACCATGAGATCGCATAGCTAGAGCGGAAACAGCTCCATTAATACCACCACCAATAATAAGTGCATCAAAATGTGTTTTTGAGATTTCTTTAATGTTCGCAGAACGTTCTTTTTCAATTTTCAGAGATGTTAATTTCATGCCGAATTGTTTCCCTCTCTTGGGAAAGCCTTAATAAAGCGTCTAATTTCAACGTTTTTGAATAAACCAGCAATTGCATAAGGGTCATTCTCAGTAAAATTCTTAACCTGAGAAATATCTTCCATTTCAAGCACGATTAAAGAACCGCACATCTTTTCTTCTTCATCTAAAAGAGGGCCAGCAAAAACCAGAGGAGAGTTCGTTAGATACGCAAGATGTCTCTCTCGGGTGTCCATTCTAAGCTGAAGAGAATTTTCTTTATCTAGTGCATAAACAGCAAAAAGCATTTCGACCTCCTTTGAGATCGTACCCTTTCAATTGTCAAGAAAAGTTAGTTAATTGTTCTACAAGGTATATTCTTTTACTGAAAGGAAAACGATGACTTCTATTGAGTTATTGATCGATGGATTAGATTTTGGTGAAGGACCCCGCTGGCACAACGGACTACTTTGGTATTCAGACTTTTTTCAACATCGTGTGTACACAGTTTCACTTGATGGAAAACGTGAAGTCATCTTGGATTTAGGTGATGAGCAACCATCTGGTCTTGGCTGGCTCCCTGACGGAGATCTCCTTGTTGTTGGAATGCTAGGCCGCAAAATATTACGCTACGACGGCAACAACACAACTGTCCATGCTGAGTTGGGTGACATCGCCACTTGGCATTGCAACGACATGGTCGTTTCGAAAAGTGGAATAGCTTATGTAGGTAACTTTGGCTATGACTATGGCTCAGGAGCTCCTGCCGTCACCGCAAACCTTGCAGCAGTCTTTCAAGACGGAACTAAAACAATAGCTGCAAAAGGGCTTAATTTTCCTAATGGATCAGTAATAACAAATGATGAAAAAACTTTAATAGTGGGAGAAACTTTTTCCTGTCAATACTCGGCCTTCTCAATTCTGTCTGACGGAACTTTAAGTGAAGCTAGAATTTGGGCAGAAATGCCAGGTCGTTTACCAGATGGTTGCACTTTGGATAGCGAAAATGGAATATGGTTTGCTGATGCATTTTCCTCACAGGTTGTGAGGGTACTTGAAGGTGGTGAAATAACTGACGTAATCGATCTACCACAACGAACTTTTGCTTGCATGCTAGGTGGTGATGACGGTAAAACACTTTTTATCCTTACCTCTACGAGTGACCCTGAAACTGGGGTCGAGCCAGGCAAAGGTGCGATTTATACAACACAGGTCGAAATTCCTCACTCCGGAATGCCATAGCAACTACTCTGGAAATCTAATTAAAGGAATCACTCTTTCGGTTCGTTTCTGATAATCGTTGTACCAAGCTCTATCCTCACAAAGTTGATCCCACAGTAAATCACGCTCCTCACCTTCTAAAATTTCTGGAACTGAGCTGTACTCACCGTTTTGAGTTCTAATTTTTACTTCACCGTTAGAGTTTTTATCTCTCAGATTCGCAAGCCAATCAGGTTCTTTATCCGCCCCCGCGAAGGAACCGACAACCACTCGATGTCCATCCGAATCGTGCCAAATTGGAAGTGCACACTTATGCTCATTACCAGAACGCCTACCAGTTGTCGTAAGAATTATGTGATGCATGCCAACTTGTTGCCACACATTGTCGTCCCCACTTGCCTCTAATGCTTCAACGTGTGCATGTGAAATATCGATTATTTGTGAGTGTGTTGGAGTTTCCCAGAATTGCTCAATTTTTTGATTCTTATTTTCCATATCAAATCCGCCTATCTTCTTCCTTCCAATATGGTTCCCTCAATGGGTGTTTTTGAATTTTGCCTGTTCCAGTTCGTGGCAGTTCATCCAAAAAATCAATTGATTTCGGTGATTTGTAACCTGCTAAATTCTCCCGACAATATGCGATTAATTCTTTTCCTAAAGCATCAAGAGACTTTTCATTTACCCCTGGAACTACGATTGCTTTAACCTGTTCGCCAAATTCTTCATCCGGGACACCTATGACAGCCACATCTTTAACTTCAGGATGACCACCGAGGACACCTTCGATTTCCGCGGGATATATATTAACTCCTCCAGAAATTATCATGTCGATCTTCCTGTCACTCAACCATAAATACCCGTCATCATCTAAAAAACCGATATCACCAAATGTGAAAACGCCTGGCTCTAGATGTGCTTCTTCTGTTTTTTCCGGGGCATTGTGATACTCGAAATCTGTTCCCATTAAGTTTCTAAAGTAAAGGGTTCCCTCTTCACCACTTTCACAACGCTTGCCATGTTCATCAACAACTATCACTTCTATAGTTTCAAGTGGTTTTCCTAAACTTCCGCCTCTCTCTAACCATTCTTGAGAACTTATAAGTGAAATTATCCCTCCTTCAGTGGCACCATAGTATTCAGTTACCTTTTCTCCGAACCAGTCGATCATTTGTGTTTTGACTTTCGGAGGACACGGGGCCGCACCATGTAAAACCGTTTCAAGGGAATCACCAGTGAAAGTTTTCTTTTCAGCATCCGATAAATCCAATAATCTCTTGAATTGAGTAGGTACTAGGTGAACATTTGTTGCCTTGTGTTCTTCCATCATTAATAACAATCCCGCAGGATCAAATTTGTGTTGCATAACAACTGAAGAACCAGCAATCATAGGCAACCAAGAAAATGCCCATTGAGCGGAATGATAGACGGGGCCACAAAGAGCTGTTACACCTGGTACTGGCAACATGGCAGCAAACCCGGCTGCCACCAATTGCATAACATCCGGGGTCACACCGGGACCAGATTCTGTCAGACCACTTCGAACCCCTTTTGGTCTTCCAGTAGTTCCGGACGTATAGAACATTGGTCCTCCGAGAAGTTGATCATCTGGATCTTCCTCTGACTGAGTTGTTAAAAATTCCTCATAATCAACAAAGTTTGAATCAGGGTTACCACCTGCCTGTAAAACCAACGAAATATTATTAGAACGCGGGTCCGTTAGACTTTTTTTGACTTCTTCTTGGAAACGTTCATCAACCATTATTGCTTTACAACCAGAATCTTCAAAAACGTAAGCAAGTTCATCGGCAACCCAATGCCAATTAACCGGCACGTATATAAGGCCAGCATGAGCACAAGCAAAAGAGGTTTCGAACCATTCCATCCGGTTGCCTGCGATGATTGCAACGGAATCACCTTGTTCTAGACCTGACGCTCTAAATCCATTAACAAGTGAATTCACTCGCTTATCAAAATCTTTCCAAGTTATCGAACCATTATCATCAACTAAAGCAATCTCTTCACCCTTAGTTTCTGCAAAGCCCTTCATTAAGATTGACATATAACTACCTTCCGTCTCTAAACGAAACTATCCTCAATTGATCGACTTATTATGATCGGAGTTTTAACCATAAATCTTTTTTTCATGGCAGGCTTAGAGTATGAGTCTTGATATTTCTAAAGATACAGAGTTGGAGTCGGCTAGTAAAACCTTTTCCACCTCTATGGTTATTTCCGGCATTAGATGCACATTAACCTACGTAGTGTTTCCTTGGCTTTTACCACTTGTGGGAGTTGCGGGCGGAATCACAGCGGGTTTAGGTCTACCCATCGGCCTGGTTGCAATTTTTTTCAATGTACTAAGTATTCGCAGATTCTGGAAAAGCGACCATAACTTAAAGTGGATCGTTGCAACTGTAAATGTAGGTGTAATTATTCTTCTGTCGATTCTCGTTGCGATGGATATTTCGGAACTGTTGTCTTAAATATTGGTGAACTAAGTGTCAATTAGAAATAATGTTTTAATTAAGGCGAAGAAAGCTACTTTAACGCTTTTGGGTTTTACATGCGTCGCTATAGGAATTGTCGGAATAGTGGTGCCCGGTCTTCCTACAACGGTTTTCATGATCGTCGCTGCTTGGTTATTTTCAATTTCAAATCCTCGCTTTGAAAAATGGCTACTTGAACTCCCAAAAATTGGCCCAGCAATTCAGAACTTCCGTAACGGATTAGGTATGCCGTTAAGAGCAAAAATCCTGGCCGTTTCTTCAATATTTATATTTACTGCTTTGGCGACAATTCTGTTAATTGAAAATCTACTTCTAAAAGTTTTGATAATTTTTGTGGCTACTATCGGTATCTGGTACATAACTAGCCGTGTCCCGACTCGCAAAAAAGCTATAGACAAAAACTAGAAATCTAGATAATTTCAATTATTAAAAAATTCTGAATAGTCAGGCCCGGCACGCAAGGAATGTCCACCGTCAATGGTAAATATTTGACCCGTAATCCAGCTTGATTCCGGCCCAATTAAAAACCTTACGAGGGATGCAACGTCTTCGGGTTCACCAACTTCACCTAATGGTATGTTTTTCACATAACTTTTAAAAATCTCGCTATCACGTGGAATCACTTCCATCATTTCGGTCGCTATAAAACCTGGCCTAACAGCATTGAATCTAATTTTTTGGTTTCCGTATTCATCGGCTGCATTCTTCATCATTGTTTCAATTCCTGCTTTTGAAACCGTGTACGCACCAAAAAAACGGTGTGTCAAACTAGAAGCTATTGAGGACATGCCTATGAAGGATCCCCCACCGTTATTAGCGAGATAAGAAATCGAGTGTTTCACACAATGCATGGTTCCTAAAATATTAAGCTTTAAAGTATCTAAGTATTGCTCCGCACTCAGATCCTGATAAGTACCGAGCCCAATCGCTCCACCAGCATTAGCGACGACCCCAGCTAGATCTTCTGACGCTCCAGCAGCCTTCGCTAAACACTCTTGAACAGATTCTTCATGTGTTACATCGCAAGTTAGATAATCAACTTTGACACCATGAGTGGAATGGATTTCTTTCGCTGTTTTTTCAAGTGTTTCCAATGTTCTGCCACATATTATGACCTTCGCACCTTGTATTGCTAAGGATTCTGCACACGCGCGTCCAATTCCTGTTCCACCTCCTGTAATTAAAACTCGCATTGAATCGAAATGCATTATTCTCCTATTTATAACGATTTATACTAATAAGCACATATGAGATAGTATATGAACTGACATACGGGGAGCTCGGACCGTCCGAGCTGAGAGGACTGAATCCGCAATCGGAGGGCAGTTGACCCGAGCACCTGATCTGGATAATGCCAGCGGAGGAATATGAAAAAATATCTAAGGATCCCAGCATTCACACTGATTCTTTCCATTTTTGCGTGTGCTAGTTCTGAAACGATTACCCCTGGCATCAAGGAATCATCTGTAACTCTAATTACACATGATTCCTTTGCTGTCTCTGAGGGTCTGTTCGACATATTTACTTCCGAAACTGGCATCACTGTCGAACAACTATCTTTAGGTGATACAGGACAACTAATCTCAACTTCAATTTTGACCAAAGAGAATCCTATAGGAGACGTCATTTTTGGAATTGATAACACGTTTCTCGGTCGAGCCCTGAATGCAGAAATTTTCACCCCTTACACTTCCCCACTTGAATCTCGAATACTCAAAGAGTTGGATTATGAAAAATCTGACTATTTGACCCCAATTGATTACGGTCATGTTTGTCTGAATTACTGGAAGAGTTCATTTAGTGATACCTTTCCACCACCAAAAAGTATCGATGACCTACTTAATCCGTCATATGCAAAGTTATTAGTCGTTCAAAATCCTGAAACGTCTTCACCAGGTTTAGCCTTTTTGTTGGCAACCATTTCACACTTTGGTAGCGAATGGGTGAATTTTTGGAAAATCCTAAATCAAAATAATGTGTCTGTAACGAGTGATTGGGAAAGTTCTTACTACGGAAACTTTATTGCTGGAGGCGGGGGAAACTCAATAGTGGTTTCTTATGCGTCTAGTCCAATAGCAGAACTTATCTATGCGGATCCCCCCGTTGAAAGCCCTCCGACCGGAATAATTGAAGATAGTTGTTTCGAACAAATTGAATATGCAGGGATCTTAAAGAACACACAAAATAGATTTGAAGCTGAGGCTTTAATTGACTTTTTATTATCACAACGCTTTCAAGAAGATATCCCTCTTAATATGTTTATGATGCCAGTTCTGGCGGAAACCTTTCTACCGGCTACTTTTTCTACCTATCCAATAATTCCTAATGGTCTGAATAAGATATCTCCTTACGAAATCGAAGCTAATCGCAACAATTGGACCGAAATATGGACAGAAACGGTGCTTCGCTGAAATCTTTTATCCGTTTCAAAGAGTGGGTAATTGCACTATTGCCTATCTCTTTTTTTACTCTTTTATTTTTTCTACCAGTTTTTTATATTTTAAGAGAGACCTTTAATTATTCTTTTACTCCTATCCGCGAGATTCTCGACAATACGAGATTTTGGTCGATTACATGGTTTACTCTTTGGCAAGCTCTTTTATCAACGCTTTTTTCAATTATGTTTGCGTTTCCTGCTGTTTATCTATTTACAAAATATGACTTCAGAGGAAATAAGATTCTTAGAGCCATAGTTACAATTCCTTTTGTATTACCAACTGTTGTAGTAGGAAGTGCCTTCACTGCTGTATTTGCGAAATTCAATCTTGATGATGGAGCGATTAACTTACGTCATACAGTGTGGGCAATTTTAATTGCACACACTTTTTTTAATGCTTCTATCGCAATCCGAATAATTTCTACTTTTTGGGAGGGTTTAAACAATAACCCAGAAAATCAATCTCGGATTCTTGGAACCGGCAGAGTAAGTACATTCTTTCGAATCACTCTCCCGCGTTTACGACCTGCATTATTTTCAGCGGCAACTACAATATTTCTTTTTTGTGTTACCTCATTTGGAGTCATTCTTATTCTTGGAGGTCCAAAAAATTCAACAATCGAAACAGAAATTTGGAGACAGGCTATATGGCGTGGCGACATTAGCACAGCGAGCGCTTTTGCTTTCGTTCAATTAGCTTTTGTAATTTTGTTAGCTTCAATCCTTATAAGAGCTGAGAAAAAAACATCTCTTGAAGAAGATCTCTCTAACACGAAAAAAAGAAAACCACGGAAAAGAATTATTGTTTTCCATTTCACTTACCTTTTTTGTTTATTTGGCTTGCCTATTTTGATCCTTCTGGAGCGGTCGTTAAACCACGGCAACTCAGGTTTATTTGCTTTTTTCACTGGGTTGTCAAAACGAACAAATGTGCTCCCGATATCTCCAATTTCTTCCTTGTGGAACTCTCTGTATTTTGCTTTGATAGCAGCTTTCATAGCTGTTCTTATCGGAATAATTACCTCCATAGTTATCGTTCATGGGAGTAAAAAACTTTCAACTTTTTTAAATGTGTCATCCTCCATTCCGCTAGGTGTCTCTGCTGTCACAATAGGGTTTGGTATTTTTCTTGCTTTTAATGGTCCTTTAGCGGATTTACGAACTTCGCAATGGATGATTCCGATGTTGCATGCACTTCTTGGTATCCCATTTGTTGTCAGAAGTGTTGTCCCATCTATGCGACGTATCCCAGTGATGTTCTATGAGAACTCTAAACTTCTCGGCGTAAATCCTCTTAAGAGTTGGTTTAATATTGATTTCAAACTTTCTTACCGTTCACTTCTAGTCGGAGGTGGATTTTCCTTTGCAATTTCTTTGGGAGAATTCGGAGCTACTTCATTTATGCCAAGAAATCCCGACACCCTTACCGCTCCTCTAGTAATTTACAGACTCCTAAGCACACCAGGAGAAGAGCTACGCGGTCAGGCTATGGCACTTTCTGTGATCTTGGCAAGCATTACGTCACTCACAATCTTCCTTGTAGAGCTAATACGAAAATCAGATTGAGAAATATTGAACTTAATAGGGAGCCTTAATTAAAGCGAGTTGTCTACTTTGTGCCACAAGAGAGCCTTCGTTGTCCCAAAGGCACCCTGTTTCAACCATTGTGCCGTTTTGTAAATCATCGGTGAAAAAATGACCCATTAGCCATCCTTCTACGGGAATGCTCCGCACTTGAACAGTTAACTCAACTGTGGGAACCCATCCAACTCTTCCGAACTTTGAAAATATAGAAGGAGGGAAAGCATCAGAGAAAAGCGCTAAAGCTAGTGAATCAACTGGAGTTGAGTCACAAAATTTTATCCACCCATAAAGATCTGATCTTTCTGGATTCTCACCCAATTCAGCGATTCGTACATCTACTCTCTCTTGAATTGGTAATTTTATACCCTGATTTTCAGCCGATCTCTTTTGACATTTTTCCGGGGGAGGCATTAAGGGTGGCTCTTTTTGGATTTTTGGAAATGGATTATCAGTATTTTTTAAGTTTCCAAATGCTGCTAGCACTTGTAGGGAAAGCTTGCCATTTTGTGTCAGTGAGCCACTGCTAGTTGAAATGTTATTTCCTCTACGAAGGAGAACTGAATCAACTTTTACTTTCTCATTCGTGTCTCCCGGCCGTAAATAATGTGCATTTACTGAAAGTAAATTTGCACATCCTGCTTGTTCTTGCATTGCCCTTAAAACAACTGATAATAGATAACCGCCATTTGGAATGTCGCCGATGTTCCAGTTCTCATTTAAGTTTCCAGTCCAGGAATTTTCACTCTCTCTTTCTAAAGTTGTTTCATTTATAAAGTGTGATGTCATTTTTTAAACATTCGGATCATTAATTAAACAACTACTCTTAATGCTTCATTTTCAATACGTAATGATACATTTTCGAACTTACCAAGCTTTTCTCCATCAATTTCAATTTTCATTCTCTTCTTAAATGAAAGCTGTTTAGATTCAACTGTTTCGTACTTGATCTTAGGATGAGGGAGGTGAGTTCCTGTTTGAAGTCGTTTGATTGCATGGATAGTTTGAACCGTAGATAATTCAACTTTCAGCAGGTCAAATTTTCCGTCGCCAGGATGAGCTTTCGGCGTGGGGTTGCTTTTTCCGTAATGCGCAGCATTTGAGATAAATATCTTGCTTCCAGAAAACTTATTACCAATAAACATGTGTGCACAGAACCAGTAGATTTTTCCATCAAGTAAGACACAACCAAGATCAACATCGACGGTAGTAGCACTCTGTTCATAAAGTCGACTTTCTACACGGCGTCCTCCTAGAGTTCTCCATAAGTCACCACCCAATAAACCAAAAACAGGCAACTCCATTCCTTCCCTTTTATAGCTAGTAACTTTCTCTAATAACTCTTTATTACTATGAACGACCACACCATTACGGGGTAATGGAGATGCAAATCCCCAACTTTTCCCCTTTTTGACGTTCATTTACAAACCTTCTTCTTGTAAAATTTCATTCAAATTCCCCACTTAGGGAAACAACGCCTCGCTCCATTAACCCGATTGTCTCTCTAGCTAGCTTTGCTGTATCCGGAGTTGAAACATTAGAAATTTGTTGCAATAAATCAATGGAGAGTCGTACATTTCTTACAAACTCCCCTCCCGTAAACTCTCTCGTTAAAACTTCGCTTAAAGTTCGACCTAAAACCCAATCAAATAGGACTTTAGCGAATCCTGAATTAGGAGAAGTTATTGGTTCAAGTCCGTATCTGGTTTCTATTTTTTCAATTTCAGCGCTCAGCAACATCAACTCTTGAATCCGCTTATTTGTAAAGGTTTCCCCATTATCCCTATTCCTTTTTCTTGAATCATTCCCCCTGTTTCTGAAGATAAAACATGAAACAAGAGCAGCCAATTCTTCGGGTTGCAATCCATCGAAGATTCCATCTGAGATGGCCAGCGTTATTAATAAGTCAGATTCATTAAATACCTTTGTTAACGGCATGCCTATCTCAGTCAAACTCCAACCATCAGCTAATCCTGTTGCTTCTAATACATTTCTACGAAGCGCCACTTCTTCTAGGAGTCCAGAATTTATATTTCTGGTATTTCTAACCCATTGAAATTGTGCAAAAGAATTAGCTAACAATTCTGCAGCTTCTACTTCAGTGCGACTAGATAGCAGATTCGCCAGCATGTTGTAAGTCGGCGTGAAAGCAGAAGTCAATGCAAATTCTTTACTCATAACTAGATCCGCAACTTCGTTAAAGGGGACAAACGGAGCCCAGCATGTAAAGCTGTGTCCTTCCTCATCAATCCCGCGCCTTCCTGCTCTCCCCGTTAATTGTGTGAATTGACTAGGCTTCAGCAAATCGTGACTATCACCATTAAATTTGGTCAGTTTTTCTACGACTACTGACTTTGCGGGCAAATTTACTCCGACGGCTAAAGTTTCTGTAGCAAATACCAATTTAAGTAAACCTAGAGAAAATAATTCTTCAATTGTTTGTTTGAACACTGGCAACAGGCCAGCGTGGTGGGAAGCAAAACCTTTTTCAAATCCCTCTAAAAGAGAATCAACACGTAAAATTCTCTTTTCCTCAACTGTGAGCAACTGAAACTTTTCCTCGGCGTAAGCTCTGGCTTTCTTACCGTCATTCTTGTTATTAAGTGCTCCTACATATCTAACCATCGAGTCGCGAGCTTCATCACACCCTTTTCTGCTGAATATAAAATATATCGCCGGCAACATTTCCAACTTCTTCAACTCGGCTACAATTTCACTTCTGCGCGGAGTCGTCCACCGTTTAGAATTTTGCCTTTCTCTTCCCCTGTACGTATTCTTGAATATTTGCCCTTTAGTATTAGGTTTTCCATTTTTAAGTATTTCAATATTAGTTAATTGGTAATTTCTCCTCTTTTCAGAAGCTAAAAAATGTCCCCTTAAGGGCACCGGCCGAGTATCGCGGCTTATTTGGTCAATATTTCCCCGCACTGACCTAATCCAATCCGTAAGTTCATCCGCATTAGACACCGTTGCCGATAGAGCGACAAGAAGGACTCTTCTCGGCAATGTTAAGATAATCTCTTCCCAGACTGCGCCACGATATGGGTCTTCTAAGAAATGAATCTCGTCGAGAACTACACAATAAAGATCCTCAGGAACTCCCTTTGTTGTATAAAGCATGTTCCGTAGGACCTCAGTAGTCATTACAAGAATTTTTGAATCCCTTCTTATCGAATGATCTCCCGTTACAAGACCTACATTTTCTTCGCCGAATTGATTTGAAAAATCACGGAATTTTTGGTTACATAAAGCTTTTATTGGTGCCGTGTAATAAAGGTACTGAGACCCTTCAAGAGCTTTTCCAATTGCATATTCTGCTACTAAAGTTTTCCCACTGGAAGTAGGAGCTGTTACCAGAACTGAATTTTCACTCTCTAAAGCCTCAAAAGCTTTTTTTTGGAATTGATCCAGTTCGTGTGGAAAATCTATATTCACGCCTTTGTCTTCATTCTGCGATTCCGTAAAGAACCTACAAGTATTGCTATCTCATAAAATAGCAACATAGGAAGAGAAAGTATCATTAGCGTAAAAGGGTCTCCGCTTGGAGTTAGAACAGCTACCAAAGCAACAATTCCCACTATCGCATATCTACGGCTTTTTCGTAAAGCAGTCGGTGTTAGCACACCAAGCAGTTGTAGAAATATCAAAAACAGCGGAAATTCAAAACCAATTCCAAAAGCAACAATCATCTTTATAACAAAGCCGATGTATTTAGCTGGTGAAAATACACTAACAAGATCAGGTCCTCCGATTTCCACTAAGAAGTCAAGAGCCCGCGGAATACTCCAATACGCAAGAAGGGAGCCCGTCACAAATAAAAGTAGACCTGAAAGTAGAAAAGGCAGCGCCCATTTTTTCTCTTTTGAAAGTAGACCAGGTGCAATAAAGCGCCATGCTTGCCAAAGTAACATAGGAATTGAAAGAATCACCCCTCCGTATCCTGCAACTGTCAATCTGACACTAAATGGCTCAAGAGGGTCAGTTACTAACAGCTCACAGCCGCTTCCGAAAATACGTTCAGGCTCTGAATTGTCTCGTATTTGACAGTATGGCTCTAGCAATAATTCGAGAATCCTGTCGTAGAAGAACCAGCAAGCGATTCCACCCAAACAAATCGAAAGAAAAGATATCAATAATCTCTTTCTTAACTCTTGCAGGTGACCCAGCAAGGGCATCCGATCTTTTTCTATAGCAATCACTTAAGTGCTCTGGTTCTCTGAATCGTAGTTGTTCTGTGTTTCCTGTGATAATAAAGCTCCTTTGGCTCTTGCTTTTTTTTCAATATCAGGATCTTCCACAGCGCTGCGAAGTTCTTCTTGAAAACTTCTACTCATTCTTTTTGCTTCTTTTAAAAAGCTTCCAATTTTCCTCGCGAACTCTGGAAGTCTTTCAGGACCAAGCACTAAAAGACCAAGAACCAAAATTACTAAAACTTCTCCACTACCTAGATTTCCCATAATTTGATCCTACATAATAAGCATCAAATGAATGACACGGATACACCTTTGGGGCATGCTTACTGTATGGAGGCCTTAAACCGAATCGAAACAACTCCGTTACTTTTTGCCCATCGTGGCGGAAAAGCTGATGCTCCCGAAAATACGATTGAGGCATTTAAGAAGGCTGTTTTGAATGGATCAAATGGTCTAGAAAGTGACGCACAGATTACCAAATGCGGTCACGTTGTTCTTCACCACAATCGTCACTTCGGTCGATTTTTTAATCGCAAAACTATCAGCAGATCCGAACTGGCTTCTCTTCCATCAACTATCCCATCACTGCAATCTTTCTATTCAAAAATTGACGGAGATTATGATTTTTCTATTGACATTAAAGATGAGAAAGCAGTGAAAAAAGTTCTCGAGGTTTCAAAAGAATTTTCTTTCCCTCTCAAAAAGCTATGGCTGTGCCATCCAAGTGTCGAAAAGATATCTTTATGGCGCGATTTGGACTCGACAGTGAGGCTCGTAAATTCAACGACCCTTGAGCATGTAAAAGAAGGACCTGAAAGGAGGATCGCGACTCTAAGTGAAGTTGGTGCAGATGCTTTTAACATGCATTTCTCAGAATGGAATGAAGCTCTTGTCTCACTTTGTCATCGATTTCAAATTAGAAGTTTCGCTTGGGACGCTCAAGAAGAAAGACAGATTAACTGGCTTTTAAGTATTGGAATCGACGGAATTTTCAGCGACCATGTAGAAAGAATGACCAGCGTTTGGGAAAAGTATAAAGAATAAAGTTAAAGTCGCTTAATATCACCAAGGGGCCAAATACGGAGAAATGCTCTACCTTCAATGTCTTCTATAGGAACTGGCCCAAAAAAACGACTGTCGCGAGAGTTGTTTCTGTTGTCACCCATAACGAAAACATGATCTCCGGGAACTCTGCAACCGGCCGTTTCTTCTGGACGGTTAATACAATTAACAGGTGTAGCAAATGGATTAACTTCAGTCTGTAGAGGGAGATAAGGCTCTAGAAGAAAACCTCCATTAATTTCCATTCTCCCGTCTCCAACTGTTACAAATTCTCCCGGTAAAGCAATAACACGCTTTATTAAATCATCTTCTCCTCCGTTTTTTTCCTGTGCAGAAAAGACAACCAAATCTCCTCTGTTAACAGAATGAAGATTGTAACTCAGCTTATTTACCAGTATTCGGTCACCTTCAAGGAGTGTTGGGTTCATGGATGGTGATGGAATATAGTACGCCTGAAAAAGGAAAGCTTTTATTAATAGAGCAAGACCAATTGCTCCTACTAAAACTACCGTCCACTCGACTACCGACTTGCGAGTTCTCTTTATTACAGAGGGAAAAAAATCATCATTTTTGGAAGTTTTTTGACCCTCTTCAGAATGCAACAAGTCGATTGTTTGCTTCCCTTCAATATCTTCTACTGTCACAAGTGATCCGCGAAAAGAGTCTTCTTCGTGTTTTTGAACTTCTTTTATCTCGATCTCGTCAAGGCCATCGGTTTGTGGCGATAAATTTTCCTCGTGTGAAAAATCAGCTGTTTCAAAAGTTTCTTCGGAACGAGTTCTCGCACGCTCTAAAATTTCTTGTGCCCATTGTTCAGTTTCAGTAAAGCTTTCATTCGATTCTTCACTGTCATTTTTACCGTCCACATGGACAACCTACTCGCGTTTGCGGATCGCATGTGACCGCTAAGAGTTATATATTTTTAAAATTTCTTCAGCTGTTTCTGATCGAACGCTCTCTTTTATTCCTTCCGGAACTTCTTGTATCTCAGCATTTACTCCCAAGATCATCAACAAATGTTTAAACCACACTTCCGACGCCACCGGGCATGACAATCTCAGTTTTTTATCTGAAATTTCTTCAACTTCTATGTTTGGAAATCCGTCAAGAAGGGATTTATTCCGGATCGGGATTTCGATTATCGCGTTTGGAAACTCATCTAAATTAAAGAAATCTTTACTATATGAAGCATTATCTGGTTGTGTTTCTCTACCTTCATCTAGAATCTTGATATCTTTGATTCTGTCCATTCGAAAAGTCTTTTTTACTAATGAATTTTTACAGTAGGCGTAGACGTACCAGTTCCCTCCTGTCGAGAAAATTTTTTCAGGTTCTATTTTGCGTGTGGAAAGTTCGTTTCGAGAGCCAACTAAATATTCAATCTGGATAACAGTTTTATCCTTAATAGAGTTCTGCGTTTCCAGAAGATATTTTGTCGGTGTTGCCAACTTTATTTCTAAGAGATTTTCCATCCCCCCCTCAAAAGCTGACAATTTGGTTAAGGCTCTCTCTAGAGGTCCTAATTCTTCTTCGATATCACCTGTTAAAGATTCAGTAAATTCAATGAGAGCTTCTCCCGCTGCACGTAACGACATCAACTCTCTTTTGTTTAATTTCATTGGTTGTCTAAACCAATCTGCGTAACGAACCCATACTCTTTCCTCAGCTATGGAAACTTCAATCAGACAGTCTGGTGTAAATGGGTAAACACCAACAAAGAAAACGACGTTTTCAAGATCTTCAATCAATTCTTTCCGTGGGTAATTAAATCTTGATGACACTTCTTCTATATATGGACCGTTTTGACTTTCGATCCACGGTAATACTGATAATAAGCGTTTGATTCTTTCTGAGGAGTTCATATTTGTCATTTCATCGACTCCAACCAATCGATTATTGCTTTGCGAGACTCAGGAGGTTTCAGCACTTCTGCTGCGTCAAGAAATGAAAAGACGAAAGAACGGAAAAATTTCCATTCGCGTACCACTTCACGCAAAATTATTGACCCATCAGGCAATTCTTCGTAAATAGCACTCTGACCTATCACCTCTAAAGCCCATGCAGCATGACTTTCGTCAATTTTAAGTTCAACTAACTTTTCTTCCTCTCCAAAGCGCCAAGGAGGTTCTTTCGTTATTTCTGAAACCTCTGTGTGCGGTTTAAATTTTTCGTGAGTTAATTGAATTTCTCCTTCAATGCGGTCTAGTCGAAAATGTCTGATATCTAGACGGTCTTTGTCATAAGCGATGAGATACCAATTGCCACCCGAAAAAACTACTCGAATTGGATTCACTTCTCGGTTTCCATTGTTATAAGTGAATAAGATGGTTAAACGCTCAATTAAGGCTTGCAAGCAGACATCGAGCAGCATCTCTCTTGGTATTTCACTTAGTGTGGATGTTTTATCCCCTAAGACACCCCCCATTTTGTAGAAGGGTGAATCCACATCATCTCCTTGCAAGTGGATTAAGTTTGACGCTAAATGTAATGCTGCTATTTCTTCAGGTTCTAAAAGTGGGTGATCCGCTTGATAGTCACTTTTGTGTATTCGATAACCCTCTAAAGGTGGATTCGTACCTGGGATTCGCTCCAAAGAAATTGGGAGTCCTAGAGCTCTTAATTCATCCTTATCTCTTTCAAAAGTACGCCTGAAAGACTCATCACTTTCTGCATATGCTCCAGGTATACGCTCGCGTATTTCATGTCTACTTAGTGGTCTTTCTGTCGCCAGAAGGGCGGAAATCAGATTTAACAGCCGTTCGATTTTCTTCACAGAAATATATTAGACGCTTCAGATGCTATAAGGAATCAATAAGCTTTTGAACTCTTTCATCTTCGAATCGAAACGGATCTTTACAAAGAACGGTTCTTTGGGCTTGGTCGTTTAGTTTCAGATGAACCCAATCCACCGTGTAATCACGATTCTTCTCTTTAGCACGTCGGATAAATTCGCCTCTAAGTCTTGCACGAGTTGTAGCGGGAGGTTCATCCACAGCATGCCATATTTCTTCTTCATCTAAAATGTTTTCAGTCAAACCTTTTCTGTTCATTCGATAGAACAAGCTCCTATCTCTGTTGACGTCATGGTATTGAAGATCAAGAAGAGCTACTCGTGAATCGGCGAGTGAAAGATTATTACGCGTTCGGTACTTTTCCACCAAATGGTACTTTGCAACCCAGTCACATTCGAGCGACAAAGAAAGAGGGTCATGCTCTAAGCGATCTAAACAATGTTCCCACATTTTCATAACTTCTTGTTCTTCATCGTTTAATTCACGCATCTCCGAAAAACGGTGAGCTTTTTCCAAAAATTCCTTTTGCATTTCGAGAGCAGACATTTCACGCCCATTGGTTAACCTGACCTTCCGCCTACAGGTAAGGTCATGACTAATTTCTCGGATCGCTCTTATTGGATTCTCTAAAGTCATATCGCGGAAAATTATGTTTGGTTCTTCCAACATTCGTAAAAGTAACCCACATGCACCTACCTTTAAAAAAGAGGCATATTCACTCATATTTGAATCTCCGACTATTACATGCAGACGACGAAATCTCTCTGCATCTGCATGAGGTTCATCTCGTGAATTTATAATCGGTCGCGATCTTGTAGTCGCACTTGAAACTCCCTCCCAAATATGCTCCGCCCGTTGACTTATGCAATAAATAGCCCCGTTTCCACTTTGTAAAATTTTTCCAGCACCTGCATATATCTGTCTGCTTATAAGGAATGGGATTAGAACTTCGGAATATTGAAGTGATTCATCGCGTCTATTTGTTAAATAGTTCTCGTGGCACCCATATGAATTACCGGCAGAATCAGTATTGTTTTTAAAAAGATATACCTTTCCCTCAATACCTTCTTCATTTAAGCGGTTTTCTGCACTCTTGGAAAGTTGTTCTAATATTCGTTCGCCAGCTTTTTCATGGGTAATTACAGAGCGAACAGAATCACATTCTGGCGTAGCATATTCAGGATGAGAACCAACATCCAAGTAAAGACGCGCTCCGTTCTGTAGAAAAACGTTTGAACTTCTACCCCAAGAAACAACTCTTCTAAATAAGTACCTGGCCACTTCATCTGGACTTAACCGTCTTTGTCCATCAACTGTGCAAGTAACTCCGTACTCACTTTCGATTCCGTATATCCGTCTCTGCATTTGTCTTGGAGACTACGCGAGCTTCAGGCAAGAAGCTCGTTTAGCTCTTCACCTTCTATACGAGAAAAGGCTCTTCTGCCGTTTCCGCGCGAAAGAAGAGCTACTTCCAATTCATCAGAGGAAAAACTTTTATCAGGTCCAGATAATGCCTGTGTAGTTACCTTAATACTCTCTTTCAGGGATGAACCTGATTTCCAATTCTCTTGGATTCGATCCCTTATAAGTTCAGCCTCTCCCCCGATAACCACGAAGGAAGAAGTATCCATAACGGTGCCATCATAAAGTAAATGGAAGAGTTGATCATCTTCTGCAGAGTCTCCGATTTCTGCAACAATCATTTCTATCTCTAACGGTTTCATCTCGTGAGTGAAATACTGACCTAAAATCTGAGCGTATTGATTGGCCAACCAACGCGCATCCACATCATCACGACTGAAGGAATAGCCTTTTAAATCGGCATGTCGTATTCCTGCTACTCGCAATTGATCGAATTCACTGTATTTTCCGACTCCCATGAATCCGATTTTGTCATATATCTCACCAGCTTTTCTCAAAGTTTTTGAGGGGTTTTCTGCACACAACAAAACCCCCTCAGAGTATGTGCATGCGACTGCAGCTCTCCCTCGTGAGATTCCTTTCCGCGCATAATCAGCACGGTCTTTCATAAGCTGCTCAGGCGAAACATACATTGGCATAGTCATAGCTATGAGCTTCCTCTTTGTGAAATCTTCTGAAGCATCGTTTCGGTACGACCCTCTAGTTCGTCGTCGGATATACGTTCAAATCCATTTGAGTTTATTTTTGCAACTACAGGAAAAATTCCTCTTAAAAGGTCAGGTCCACCAGTAGCACTATCTTCTTCAGATGCTTCCAAAAGCGCTTCTAAAGCAATGTCAATTGCTTCGTTAAGTTCTACTGAAGATGAATGGCGTAGTTTTACCACTGTTGAAGCATGGAGACTTCCAGATCCAGTAGCTACGAAATCTTTCTCCTCATAGCGCCCACCGGTTATATCAAATTGAAATAGTCTTCCTTCATCTGTTTTCTCTTCATAACCTGCAAAAATTGGTATGACTCCTAAGCCTTGCATTGCCGCAGGAAAGTTACCCTTAAGCATGAGGCTCAACTGATTAGCTTTTCCCTCAAGACTCAATGGTGAACCTTCAACTTTTTCATAATGCTCAAGCTGTAATTGAAATAACCTCACCATTTCCATGGCTGGCCCCGCAGCGCCTGATATTCCCACACCTGAAAAAGCATCCGCTGGGAAAACTTTCTCCATAGTTCGATGACTAATCAAATGTCCGCTCGTTGCCCTTCGATCTCCCGCCATGAGTACACCACCCTTATAACGAATGGCAACAATAGTTGTTCCGTGTGTAATGGAAGCATTGTTTTCGATTTTTCCAGAGAATTTTTCAATAATTCCTATTTTTTGCAACAGACTAAAGAAACTAGGCCCGGGGTCTTCTGATGGGGTAAAAATTGGAAGTGTCACAATAAAACTCTACAAGGCTAAACCGCTCGCCTACTCTCCGCCTTTTTGCACATAGTTTTTAACAAATTCTTCTGCATTTGTCTCTAATACTTCATCGATCTCATCAAGAAGTTCATCCAACTCTGACGAAAGTTCTTCTTTACGAGTAGAAGTAAATTCATTTGACTCATCAGTACTTTTATCATTTTCAGATATTTTACGTTTTTTTTGTTCTCTCTCAGCCATTTCCATAGACCTCAATTATTAGACCGTTTCTGAAATACTTTCAATTAACTCTATTACCGTTTCACAACTATCAATCAGATCTCCCACATGTTGGGCGGTTCCTTTTAAAGGTTCCATCATCGGCACACGGTGAAGGTTTTGGTCCCCAGTGTCGAAAACTATCGAATCCCAGTTAGCAATTACCACACTTTCCGGCCATTTCTGTAGGCATTTACCTCGAAAAAAGGCTCTGGTCTCATCTGGAGGATTTTCCATAGCTGAAACAATTTCTTGAGGTGGGATAATTTTCTCAGATGAAATACGAGAAAAAAGTGACATTTCTGGGCGAAGGTCGTGATATTGCAAATCGAGAGCAGACAATTTGTAATCTTCGACTTCTAGGTTGTGTCGATACGCATATGAATCAATAATTTTCTTCTTTGTTACCCAGTCTAAAAAACCGAATAGCTGATCGGGATTTGAAGCTAAAGCTGACAAGACTTTTTCCCAATAATCCATAACTTTTAATACACTTTCGCCACCAACATTTTCAAATCCAAATTCATTTATGTACTTATCGGATCTTTCGAACAACTCCCATTGCAAGGACAAAGCTGTAGCCGTTTTACCGTCTTCTAAATGAATAGGTGCTTCTAATGACATATCACGTGAAACCTTCCTAAGCGCATAAACAGGATCAGCTATTTTTAATCGGTTGTCTAAAAAATCATCTTCAATCATCGCCATTACAATTCCTGTTGTTCCTAACTTCAAAAAAGTGGCAACTTCACAAAGATTAGCGTCTCCAACAATTACATGAAGGCGCCGATATTTAAGAGGGTCAGCGTGAGGCTCATCTCTCGTGTTGATAATTGGTCTTTTTAGAGTTGTTTCTAAGCCGACTTCTTCTTCAAAAAAATCTGCCCGCTGCGTCAACTGGAAAGGTACTTCCATTCTTTTTTCACCTACAGCCTCAGTTCCTACTTTTCCGGCTCCAGTAAAAATTTGCCTAGTTATAAAATGTGTAGTTGCATGTTGCACTATCCGTCCGAATGGAGTTTCCCTACTCACAAGATAATTTTCATGACAGCCATAACTATTGCCCTTTCCATCAGAATTGTTCTTATAGATGATGATTTCTTCTCCGTCGGGAAGTGCTTCATTAGCAGCTGACATGGAGTTAATAAGTATCTCATCGCCTGCTCTATCCCATTTGACTAAAGAAAATGGGTCCAAACATTCCGGAGTGCTGAGTTCAGGATGTGCATGGTCAACGTAATATCGCGAACCGTTGATTAGAACGGCATTAACTAAATTTGGTTCTATTTCAGGAGGTAAAGAACCGATAGGAGCAAATCCGCGTATATCAATATCAGGACTTTCGTCTATAAAATCCCAACCAACTCTGGGTGAATTCGGACCTACGCCCGGATCAGATGTCTTACTTAGATAAGCATTAATCAGGAAAGATGATGCGCTTATAGGGTTCGAATCCTTCACTCCACGATGAATTATCCCATATTCGGTTTCAGTTCCATAAATTCTTCGGAGTGCCACAATCGGACTTTAACCTAAGAAAATAAGAAATCTGCCTCAAGGCAAAAGAACATATCGTTTACAGATACTGACCAGTCGTAACAGTTTCGATAGAACGACCACCGCTATCTTTCGGGGCATCCGGAGCTAAAGTCCTAACATATACAATTCGCTCGCCTTTCTTTCCGGAAATTTTGGCCCAGTCGTCAGGGTTTGTAGTGTTGGGGAGATCTTCATGTTCTCTAAATTCTTGCCTTACCGCAGTAAGGAGGTCTTCGACCTGTAAGCCTTTTGTGCCATCGGCAAGATCTCTTTTTATAGCTAGTTTTTTCGCTCTTCTGACTATGTTTTCAATCATCGCTCCTGATGCAAAATCCTTAAAAAACAAAACTTCTTTTTCACCATTCTGGTAAGTGACTTCAAGGAACTGATTGACTTCTTCAGTGCTGTACATCGCGGCAACTGCTTCATCTGTCATGGCTTTAAGTGCTTTGTCTTGATCCCCTCCCCCAAGCGATTCGATTAAATCAGTGTCTACTGGTAGATCAGTTGTCAGATATCGACTGAAAATCTGAGCGGCAGCAATTTCGTCTGGTCTTTTTATTTTTATCTTTACATCTAGTCGTCCAGGTCTAAGGATCGCAGGATCAATAAGGTCTTCACGGTTAGACGCTCCTATAACAATCACATTTTGCAGTGTTTCCACTCCATCAATCTCCGCTAAAAGCTGTGGAACAATCGTTGATTCCATGTCAGAGCTAATACCGGTTCCACGAGTTCTGAAAAGGGATTCCATTTCATCAAAAAAAACAATCACAGGCCACCCTTGTTCAGATTTCTCACGTGCTCTCTGAAAAACGAGTCTTATTTGTCTTTCTGTTTCACCTACGTATTTATTTAGTAACTCTGGTCCTTTGATATTCAGAAAATAACTGCGGGCTGCGTGATCCCCTGTCACTTCTGCGACTTTTAAAGCAAGTGAATTCGCAACTGCTTTCGCAATCAGAGTTTTACCACATCCGGGTGGGCCATATAACAAAATTCCTTTTGGTGCCGGCAGTTCATATAAAGCAAAAAGCTCTTTTTGCATAAAAGGAAGTTCTACAGCATCTACTATCATCTCGATTTCACGATCTAAACCTCCTACATCCTCATATGTTTCATTTGGTATCTGTTCCAGAACCAGATCCTCAACTTCAGGCCGCGGTAGGCGTTCTAATAGAATTCCGGATCTTTCATCCACTCGGACGGAGTCACCACTTCTCAATCCCGACTCATGGAGACCCTTAGCCATCTCTACTACACGTTCTTCATCAGTTCTCCCCACGATCACAGCTCTCTTACCAGCGTCCAGGATCTCTTTCACTCTGACTATTTCACCACTGACTTCTGGTTCGCGTGAGTCAACCACAACCATTGATTCATTAAGAATTACCTCATCACCGATTTTTAAGCTTCCGGCTATAGAAGGAAGAATATTTAACCTCATTTTTCTCCCGGAAGAAGTAACGTCAGTAGTTCCATCTGTGTTTATCTTCACTATTGTTCCATAGGCAGAAGGTGGTTTCGAAAGGTTATCTATTTCATCTCGTAGGCTGAGAACTTGTTCTCTGAGCGACTCGAGAGTGTCGGCTAGTTTCCCGTTTCGTATTTTTTCCTGGTCCAAAGAGGAAAGAATTTCACGATTCTGTTTTCTAAGTTCATTAATTTTTTGTGCGTTTTCTAATCTGTGTTTACGTAACTCTTTCACTTCTTCAAGCAACTCTTTATTTTCCTTTAAGAAGCTCTGAGAAAGGTTTTCGTCGTCAAGGTCAAACGATTGATTTGAAAGATCTTTTGAATCTGTCATTTGAGCTCCTAAATTCATTTTTTGCTGTGAAGTTATTCACGATAATACATTTTAAAATTTATGTATATCATTCAGCAAAATTCGCTCTAGAATTGTTACTATCTACATAGGATAAATCTTTACGGAGGAAATATAAATGAAAGTTTGGATTGACCAAGATCTCTGCACAGGAGACGGGTTATGCGAAGAAATAGCGCCAGACGTTTTCGTACTTCTTGACGATGGACTCGCTTATGTAAAAGAAGGAGAAAAGGTTTTTGGGGCAGGACCTGAAGGTCTTGCCAATGTTCCAGATGATCAGGTTGAGGCCTGCATCGAATCTGCTGAAGAATGCCCTGGAGAATGCATCTTTTTAGAAGTTGACTAGTTAAATCAGGGAATGCAGTTAGTAGAGCTACTCAAATCAGGTTCTTTTTTCAATATTTTTTTCACTTCTGAAGACTGGACTGCATAAGCAGTTGAACTTCCCCCTCTGGAACGCGAAAATACTACCCCAACTACAGCAAAGTCTTCATTAAGAACAGGTGCTCCTGAGAAACCTGATTCAATTCTTGCTTCAAGAGACAATGCTTCTCGGGATTCTCCTGGTTGACCGAAAATATCTTTACCAACGGCTAGTATTTTTTCTCGAATTTTAACGTCAGTAATAACTATATTTCCATCTTTAATAAAAGCCTGTATCGTTCCAAATTCCCCTTCTTCTGCTTCATCTAGTCGCAAGGGTTTACTTGAAAAGCTTTCACTTCTTAGGATTGCTAAATCACTATTTGGGTCAAGTGAAATAAAAGCAAGTTCATGTTCACTACCGTTATGAATGATTCTCGGGGAATTCACTCCAGCAACTACATGAGCATTAGTCACAACAATATTTTCCTCAACAAAAAATCCTGTTCCATATTGTAACGAATTGCAACCAAGGCCCTTGATCTGAAATACGGAACCTTTCTTTTCCAAGTCTGTTATTTCAGTATTCTCTTGAGAATATTCTTCACCGTTCTCGACTAATAATTCATTTGTTATTTCTTTCCCACAGGAAGTGCATGAGATGAGCAATAAAAGAAAAAATTTAAGGAAAATTATCGAAGTTATTTTCACTTGTTAAGTAATCGTCCTGAACTTATGAAACCTGTATGAGCAACCATACGATGATCTGGCCTAACAGCTTCTCCATCAATATGCCATCCACGATGTAAAACCTCAATAGTTTCCGCGAAAGAAAATCCGTTGTTTGCAATCGCTTCACGGAACTTTATTACCTGTTTTATAGAAGGACTATAAGCAACAATAATCCCCCCGCTTAAAAGAGCTTCTTTCAGATGGGGTACGACTAACCACGGTTCTGGTAGATCGATAATTGCACGATCAAAATCTTGCTCTTCGATTTTCTCATAAGAATCTCTGAGTTTCACGCTGTATCTTTCCAGAGCCTCCTCTCCAAGCATGACTTTTACATTCTCTTTAGCTCGATTAGCAAAATCCTCTCTAATTTCGTATCCATAAACGTTTGCTCCGCTTCTTAATAGCGCCATCGACAAAGCACCCGAACCAACACCTGTCTCAAAGACTTTCGCACCCGGATAGATATCAGCGATCATCATTATCGCTCCTATATCTTTTGGATATATGACCTGGGCACCTCTCGGCATCTTTTTTATATATTCAGACATAGAAGGTCTGAAGGACATATAAATAGAGTTTGAACTTGACAATACCGACGTTCCTTCTGGGGCATTTATCAATTTCTCATGGAAAACGACACCAGAATGAGTGTGAAATTCACCCCCCTCTTTGAGTGTTACTAGATATTGCCGCTTTTTCGTATCTATTAGTAAGACTTGATCTCCAATTTGGTAAGTCTTATTCATCGGTTTCCGAAGCTTTGCGCCGATTCAAATGAGATATCGAAATATTCTCCCCTATTCCAAGATCTTCAATTAAGTAATTTGATTTTTTTGCTCTTTTAGAAAGCCAACGGAGAAAAGAAACAGCCCAGCCGAAGAAAACTATGGGAGCGAAGAGTTTATTTTTTCGTTTTAAAAATCGGAAAGTAATCCGAAGAAGCAGCTTACGAAACGACATTCTAGGATCTCTTAATTTCAACAACAGTCGAGAGTAGTTTGCCTGATCGTTTTCCAGCAGTAAAAACTCCAAAAATCACAGCAGCTGCTAATACCGCCCCCCCAATAATAAATAAAGATGAGGCGTCCATCTCGCTGGGAAGAGACTCTCCAATAAAATCTTCAAAAGCTTCTTCAAGATCTGTTTCAGAAATTTTTTTACTAGACATCTCTACCCTTTTTAATAATCAGGATTCTGACAACAAAAAATGCTATAGCTAACAGAAACAGTGAACCAGACAAGTAGGGAATCCATGAAAACCAAGATTGCAATCCATCAAATCTTTGAAGAAAACCGACTAAGCCAATTGAAATCAAAACGCATCCAA